>ERZ1026878.811-NODE-811-length-21991-cov-17.288658_pt1 | contig 21991 bp, 17 predicted proteins | sample MGYA00380169_ERZ1026878 | MGnify/ENA primary metagenome ERZ1026878 (study PRJEB33269, sample SAMEA4719805) | human gut metagenome | biome: human-associated habitat; feature: organic feature; material: feces | place: Cameroon | collected 2013-10 ...
GGGTACCTTTCTCCTCGTTGAAGCTCTCCAGATAAGGGATATGCTGGAAGTAGTTTGCATCGAAATCACCGGACTCTACTACTAAATTAGGCTGTACATAGTCATCAAAAATCTGAATCTCCAGAGTATAACCCTGCTCCGCTAACAGAGGCTTTGCTGCCTCCAGGATCTCTGCATGAGGTACTGCACTTGCAGCTACCTTGATAGTGGTATCGGTGTCAGCTACTTCCTTGCTTTCTGTTGCCTCGGTAGTCTGGGCAGCGGTTTCCTGGTTAGCTGTTGTTGCAGCTGCCTCGCTGGTCTGAGCAGCTGTGTCGTTGCTGCCGCAGCCGGTCAGTGCGCTCACGGACAATGCTGCAACTGCAATCAAAGCAATCACTTTCTTTTTCATAATACTTCTCCTCCTAAATCTTTTGGTAAAAAATTTTAGTCTATTGAATCAGATGCCTTACATCTGCCTCAATCTTTTCGTTTTCCCTAACGGGTTCTCTTATCCAATTTCTTGGAAATCGTCATTCCGATATATTGCAGCAGCTGTACCAACAGTACCAACAATACTACTGTCACCAGCATAATATCGGTCTGGTAACGATAATAACCGTATCGGATCGCAATATCACCGAGTCCGCCTCCACCTACGGCACCTGCCATAGCGGAGTAGCCTAAGATCGTTCCCAGTGCAATGGTCGCATTCACAAGCAATGAGGTTCTGGATTCTGCCAGCATAACCTTCCAGATGATCGTCCACAGGTTAGCTCCCATGCTCTGTGCTGCTTCAATCACTCCGTGATCTACCTCCAACAGAGAAGATTCCACCATTCTTGCAATGAACGGTGCCGCTGCCAGAGTCAGAGGAACGATGGTAGCCGTCGGACCGTAGCTCTTTCCTACAATGATACGGGTCAAAGGGATGATCATGATCAGCAAAATCAAAAACGGAATGCTTCGCACAATGTTGACGATCACATCCAAAATCTTGTAAATGATCTTGTTCGGACGCAGTCCCTTCGGTGCGGTAATTACCAGGGCAATTCCCATAGGAAGTCCGAGTACATACCCCATAAATGTGGAAACAAGGGTCATATACAAAGTAACAAAGGTGCCTTCCACCAGCATCATAATCGTTGCATTATCCCACATAGTCTTTCAGCTCCTCCACTTCCAGTTTTCTCTCCTGTAAATAATGGATCATCTTGTTCGCTGCCAGTTCATCCTCCGGCAGCTGTAAAATCATCTGTCCATGGGCGATACCACCGATGTCCTTGGTATCCGCTAACAGGATGTTGACGGGAGCCTTGCACTCCAGCACCATATTGGCGATCACAGGCTCGAAAGAAGAATTCTCGGTGAAAACAATGCGGATGCAGCGTTTGCCGGACATTTCCTTCGCCTTGGGATCCACCATGAACACCAGCTTTCTGGCTGCCTGGGACTGAGGTCTGGAAAATACCTCCTCCACCGTACCATGCTCTGCCAGTTCTCCGGCATCGATAATGGCTACATGGGAACAGATCTCCTGTACCACAGCCATCTCATGGGTGATGATCACGATGGTGATGCCGTACTGTTTGTTGATGTCCTGTAATAATTTCAGGATCTCCTTGGTCGTCGTGGGATCCAGCGCACTGGTCGCCTCATCACACAGCAGGATCTTCGGCGTATTGGCAAGAGCTCTTGCGATTGCCACACGCTGCTTCTGTCCACCGGAGAGCTGGGAAGGATAAGCGTCTGCCTTTTCCTTCAAGCCTACGATCTCGAGCAGTTCCATAGCGCGCTTTCTGGCTGCCTGCCTCTTCACACCCACGATCTCCATGGGGAAGCATACATTGTCCAGAACACTTCTCTGCATGAGCAGATTAAAATGCTGAAAGATCATTGCGATACCTGTACGAACCTTACGAAGTTCTGCCTCAGTCAGTGTCGAAAGATCCTGGTCTTCTACGACTACGGTTCCTGTGGTAGGCTTCTCCAGATAGTTCAGGCAACGTACCAGGGTAGACTTTCCGGCACCACTCATACCGATGATGCCGTAGATGTCTCCCTTGTTGATATCCAGGCTGATACCCTTTAAGGCTTCTACCTGATTATCTTTACCAATAAAAGTTTTTGTTACATTCTTGATCTGAATGATCGGTTCCATAAGTTCCTCCATTCCAGGTTCGTGCTTTTAAGGGGAGAAAAGCGCAAATTCCTTGAATTCCTAGTACCATGCCATACATTCTAACACAAGAATGCAAGTCTGTCCAGTTCTGTAAATTTCGTCTTAAGCTTCTGCGAACATCGGGGTGGACAGGTATCTGTCACCGGAGTCAGGAAGCAATGCTACGACTGTTTTTCCTGCATTTTCAGGGCGTTTTGCGATCTGTGCTGCTGCGTACAGAGCGGCGCCGGAGGTGATTCCCACGAGGATACCCTCCTTATGAGCGATCAGGCGGCCGGTGGTAAATGCCTGCTCTGTGGTAACGGTGAATACCTCATCGTAGATGCCGGTATTCAGAACGGAAGGAACGAATCCTGCACCGATACCCTGCAGCTTATGAGGTCCGGGCTGTCCGCCGGAAAGTACGGGAGAATCTGCAGGCTCTACTGCTACGATCTTCACACCCGGATTCTTGGATTTTAAATAAGTACCAATGCCGGTCACGGTTCCGCCGGTACCAACACCTGCTACGAAGATATCAATCTTTCCATCGGTGTCTTCCCAGATCTCGGGGCCGGTGGTAGCTGCATGTGCAGCAGGGTTCGCGGGGTTATCAAACTGTCCGAGGATCACAGCGCCAGGGATGGACTTCTCTAACTCTTCTGCCTTGGCGATAGCACCCTTCATACCCTTGGCTCCTTCGGTCAGTACCAACTCTGCACCGTATGCCTTCAGGAGGTTACGACGCTCCACACTCATGGTCTCGGGAAGTGTAAGAATGGTTCTGTAACCCTTGGCTGCAGCCACACTTGCCAGGCCGATACCGGTGTTGCCGGAGGTGGGTTCAATGATGGTGGAACCTTCTTTTAAAATACCCTTCTTCTCGGCATCTTCGATCATTGCCAGTGCAATTCTGTCCTTAACGCTTCCTGCGGGATTGAAGTACTCCAGCTTTGCTAACAGTTCTACTCCCTCGATGTTCTGGTCCTTCAGGTAGTTTGTCACCTTTAAAAGGGGTGTATGTCCGATCAGCTGGGTTGCGGATGTGTAAATCTTACTCATAATAGAATCCTCCTTAAACCTGAAAATTGTGTTTGTTTTTATTTCCTACTTATCTGATATGGATGTTATGGATTTATACTATACTATTCCGCTAGGAATGTCAATCATTATTTTTAAAAATTTTTGAGAGTTGTGCCGTGGAGCGGAAAATGGTATGATTTAATAATCAACACGTAGCCTCCATTGGGGCTAAGAGCCGCAGACCCGCTTATATCTCCGTAGCCCCAACAGCAAGTAAGAAACGCGGCACGCTCGTACTTTAGTACGATGCGCTCATGTCGCAGAGCGTAGCGGTACATAAGCGGTCACAGTACGACCGCAATGCGTCCCTTAGGACGCTATGGTACCGACGTCTGCTTACGGCCTGCTTATTCTTACTTGCTGTCGTGACTACTGGGTTATTCATTAATCAGGAAGGAAACACCAATCCATGGCAAATAACATTTACCGCGTTCCTACTATATATAGTGATATCAAAAAAACGACTGAACCTCTCTCAGTCCGGGTACCGGGTTCTAAGAGTATCACGAACCGCAGTCTCCTTCTGGCGATGCTGGCGGAGGGAAAGTCGACGCTGCGCGGGGTGTTGTTCTCGGATGATTCGAGGCATTTTCTTAAGTGTGTGCAGGATCTTGGATTTAAGACGACGGTGGATGAGGAGAGCTGTATCGTCACGGTAGAAGGACTGGGAGGAAAGGTTCCCTGTGGAGAAGCTGCGTTAAATGTGGGAAGTGCGGGAACGGCAGCGCGTTTTCTGACGGCTGCGTTAGGTGTCTCGGAAGGTGTTTTTCATATGGATGCTTCGGAGCAGATGAGGAAGCGTCCGATGGCACCTCTTCTGTCTTCTTTGGAAGAGCTTGGATGTGAGATCCGCTGTGAAGGAGAAGAGGGGCATTTTCCTTTTACGCTGACCGCTCATGGATTCGGACAGGATCATATCTCCATTGATATCGGGCACAGCAGTCAGTTTTTGAGTGCGCTGCTGATTGCTTCGACTTTGTCTTCGGAAGATTTTAGGATTCAGGTAGAGGGTACCCACGGGATGGCGTATATCGAAATGACACAGAAGATGATGGAGCAGTTCGGTGTCTGCGTGGAGCGTCCCGCCCCGGATCAGTTCCGTATTCCCGCCGGTCAACATTATAAGTCGTTAGATTATCAGATTGAGCCGGATGTCTCCGCTGCCTGTTATTTCTATGCGATGGTACCGCTACTGGGGATCCCGGTCTGTGTAGAGCATGTGCATTTTGAAAGCCTGCAGGGAGATGTGGAATTCCTGCGTATCTTAGAGAAAATGGGGTGTACCGCACAGGATACGGAAAAAGGAGTCCTCCTGCTGCCTCCTGCCGTTTTGCCGGACACCGGGACGCAGGCTCCCGCTTTCCATGGTATCACGGTGGACATGTCCTCCTGTTCCGACCAGGCGATCACACTGGCAGCCATCGCACCGTTTGCCGACAGCCCCACCTGTATCACAGGCATCGGACACATCCGTTTCCAGGAGAGTGACCGTATCCATGCCATCTGTACAGAACTGACCCGTATGGGCATCCGCTGCGAAGAGACGCAGGACAGTATCACCATCTATCCCGGTTCTCCGCGCCCCTGCACCGTAGCAACCTACGATGACCACCGCATGGCTATGGGCTTTGCCCTCACCGGACTGCGTGCGGAGGGCATCGTGATTGACGATCCCGGATGCTGCCGCAAGACCTTCGAGAACTATTTTGAAGTACTTGACCAAGTGATTACAGAAATATCAGAGGTTTAGGTGCACAGCCGGAGGAGTCCATGCGTGGGCTCCTTTTTAGTTTGCGCGTCATGGGCACGCAAACTGAAAAAAAGAGTATCCACAGCTCTATTCTCCTGCCATGGATACTCTCTCTTACTTTCTTTGTTCAGTTTATGCCATTTTCAGCAAAAATGTCTTAGTTCTCCTGACCCTTTACTGCGAAGCATACGCCGGTGTCATCGGGCTTGTCCTCATCGAACTTATAATCCTTACCGGGCAGTACTGCATTCAGGATAATACCGGTCAGCGCACCTACTGCCAGTCCGGACAGGCTGATGGTGATCTCGCCGATGTGGAATGCGATAGCGCCTGCTGCACTGTAGTTGACACCGATGGACAGTACCAGGATCAGAGCGGCGATGATAACGTTACGGCTCTTGGTGAAGTCTACCTGAGTCTCTACGATGTTACGAACACCGACTGCAGAGATCATACCGTACAGTACCAGGGATACACCACCGCATGTAGCGGTAGGCATACAGCCGATCAATGCTGCCACCTTCGGAGAGAAGGAGAACAGCACAGCGAAGCCTGCTGCGATACGGATAACTCTGGGATCGAATACCTTGGTCAGAGACAGTACACCGGTGTTCTCACCGTAAGTGGTATTCGCAGGAGCACCGAACAGGGACGCGATAATGGTAGCCAGACCATCACCTAACAGAGTGCGGTGCAGTCCGGGATCCTTGATATAGTTCACACCGACGGTGGAAGAAATAGCGGAGATATCTCCGATATGCTCTACCATGGTAGCCAGTGCGATCGGCATAATGGTGATCACGGAAGTAATTAACAGAGAAGTGTTGCCGTCGGACAGTGCCCAGAAAGCGGTCTCATTCCAATGGATGGGAAGTCCGATCCATGCAGCTTCCGCAACGGGTGTAAAATCCACGCGGCCTAAGATAGCTGCCAGCACATAAGAACCGACAACACCGATGATGATCGGAACGATCTTCACCATTCCCTTACCCCAGATATTGCAGATCACTACCAGTGCGATAGCAACCACTGCGATCAGCCAGTCTGCGGAACAGTTGTCGATAGCGGACTGGGACAGGGTCAGACCGATGGCAATGATGATGGGGCCGGTTACGATGGGCGGGAAGAAACGCATTACCTTGCCGGTACCGAAGATCTTGATTAACAGGGATAATACCAGATACAGCAGACCTGAGCAGGCCACGCCGAAGCAGGCATAAGGAAGCAGTGCGGAATTGTCCGCTCCGTCTGCCATAGGGGCAATCGCGGCATAACCGCCTAAGAATGCAAAGGAAGAACCCAGGAATGCGGGTACCTTTCTCTTGGTCAGCAGATGGAACAGTAAAGTTCCCAGACCTGCAAATAACAGTGTTGTGGAAACATCCAGACCTGTCAGCATGGGTACCAGAATAGTGGCACCAAACATTGCGAACATGTGCTGAAGTCCCAGCAGAAGCATCTTGGGCACGCCCAAGGATCTGGCATCGTAAATGCCATTTTCGCCGAGTGTAGTCTTCTCGCTCATTTTTCTCCTCCTGTGTCATAGACATGTGAACTTGTAATATTTGCCGCATAGAGATAGGCAGATAGTCCTCTACCTGCCCACACCTATGTGACCTTATTAGTTACATGATAGCTTTTCATCGTTCCACAGTCAAGAAAAAGTTTATTCCACTGCATGTTGTTTCAAAAAGTCCAGCCAGATGGGAATATACTGGGCCTTCAGGTGCACTCCGTCATAAGTATAGGATGCCACCATTCCCCCGGTCTCATCGCAGATCAGCGGATTCACATCCAGGTAAAATATCTTCTCATCATCCGCAAGCTTCGCGATTTCTTCATTCCTGGCTTCGATGCCTTCGTTGGTAATATAATCTCCCTGCCCGGAGCGCTCCGTGGTCACTTTCATGATCGCCTGCAGGTAGATCACCGCATCCGGCTGCAGCTGCTGCAAATGCTGTACTGCCTCCCCGTAAGCCTTCATGAAAGATTCCACCGTACCGGTTCCCATCTCATTAATGCCGATCATCAGATAGATCTTGGCAAACTGCTTCTCGGATAGTGCCTCTTCCACCGTTATCTTTTTCTTCTGCCCAGGCACCGCTACTATTTTCGAATCGAACATCTTATAAATCGTAAGTCCGGTAGAGGCATAAAATGTGGATATCTCTTCCAGGCCACCGTATTCATACATTCCCACTGTCCGGGAATCCCCGATGAACAGAGCATCAGCAAAATAGCTGTCATCCACCGTATGGTAGACCACTTCCTTGGGCAGTTCTTCCGAAGGTTCTGTCGGTTGTGGTTCCTCCGTTGTCATTGTCTCTGTCTGCGTATCTGCCGATGTCTCTCCGACTGCCGGTGTCCGACTTTCCCCTGTGGGATCTTCTGTGCCTTCCGGGACCGTATCCCCCGATACGGTTCCGTCCTGTTGTCCGGGTTCCGATGTATGACCCATCCGGGCACCGCCTGCCAGCTGCACACCCCTGTTATACAATTCCCGAAGGGGATCCGTATACACCTGCCAGTTGTCCGTCCATGTAAAAAACAGGACTCCCATAAGCAGCAGACTGATGGGAAAGGATAATTTTCTTATCCATTGTCGTAGTTTCTGTAACATATTTCCTATCCTATCCAGATTTTCTAAAAACTAAAGTACATAAATGGGTTATTTCCCTCTAATATAAGTCTCCAGACGCAATACCAGAATACCGCTGCCAGCAATATTTTCATCAGGATCTTATCCTTGCCGTAATCGTACAACTTCTCGATTGCCGGCGTACATGCCAGCCCGGATACGGCTAACAGCCCACCGTAGTTAGACAATGCTTTCCAGGCATCCTCATAGCCGCCGCTGATGCCCGGTACCAGCCACATCATTTTATCCAGATAGACCTGCAGCTGTGACAGATCCGTAATGGCAAAGCACATCCAGCTTACGGGAATGATCAGCCACAGATAAATGTGCGGCAGTACTTTCATTTTATGTACGAATTTTAATCTTCCCAGCTGCCGTTCCAATACAATACAGATCCAGAGCAATCCGCCCCAGCAGAAAAAGTTCCAGTCGGCGCCATGCCAGAAAGCTGTCAGCATCCATACCACCAACAGATTAAAAATCGTGCAAAGTTCCCCTCGTCTGCTGCCTCCCAGCGGAATATAGACATACCGGCAGAACCATTGCCCCAGTGTCATATGCCATCTGCGGTAAAAATCCCTGACCCCCCTGGCCATATAAGGTCTGTGGAAATTTCTGGACAGTTCGATTCCCAGCATTCTGCCAAGCCCCATTGCCATCAACGAATATCCCCAGAAATCAAAATAGATCTCCATGGAATAAGCAATGGCTGCCAGCCATGCCAGCGGAGTGGAGATACTCTCGAATCCGGTTACCTGTACTTCATGCCACAGGATCCCTACGCGGTCGGCCAACAGCACTTTGGCTGCCAGCCCTAAGACGAACAGCTTCATGCCGTCCTCCAGTCCCTGCATAGTAAAAGTCCTGTTGTACAGGCTGTCTTTCACCTCACCATAACGGGTAATGGGGCCGGAGATCAGCTTCGGAAACATGACCACATAAGTTGCAAATTTTAAAAAAGAATACTCCCTATCTGCATCTCCGCGATATACATCGATCAGATAAGACAATATCTGAAAGGTATAAAAACTGATTCCCAGAGGAAGTCCCGCAGAACCTCCCCGGCACTTAAACCAGATCAGAATGCCAATGTTAATACTCAATGCTGTCACGAACAACAGCCTCTTGCGCCATAACGTCCTGGGGCTGCGCTTTGCCAGATGCAGCCCGATAAAATAATTACATAAGACGGAAATCATCAAAGATGCAAGATTTCCTGCATCTCCCATTGCATAAAAGACAATGCTACCTATAAGCAGTGTCAGGTTTCTGTATTTATGCGGTGTGATTCCATAGACAATCAGGAAAATCGGCAGGAACCACAGCAGAAATTCAATACTGCTGAATATCAAATAAATCACATCTTTCTATTTTCGCTTTACACTTGTACTATCATAGTAGCTTGAAATGAAATGTATTACAACAAAACAATTCTTAATTTTAAATGACATTATTTTACAAATCAGTAATCTTTTTGCAATTATTTCAAACATCGTTTACAATAGTTTTCATACAGACAGAATATCGTCAGGAAAGGATCGTTTTCTATGAAAGAACAATTATACACAATTCCCTTAAATGATGCCGTAAACGCCCAGGATGAGTGCCCTTTTTGTTACATTCACCGCAATATCGAACAGGATCTGTTGGATTTCGTCTTAGGCTCCGGCTCCTCCTATATGGAAGCAGATATTAGGGAACAGACCGACAAGGCCGGATTCTGCCGCTATCATTTTCAGAAGATGTTCGACTACGGCAATACTCTCGGCAACGCCTGGATCCTGAAAACGCACTACCAGCGTATGATCCGGGAAATGCAGCAGGAATTCGCTTCCTTCCGCCCCGGAAAAAGTTCTCTTCTGGGAAAATTCAAAAAAGCCGAGGGCAGTGAAAATACCATCGGTATGTGGATCCGCGCAAAAGAGGACTCCTGCTATATCTGTTCCCAGTACAAGGATACTTATGAAAGATACCTGGACACCTTTTTCTATCTGTGGAAAAATGACGAAAGTTTCCGGAATAAGATCATAAACGGCAAAGGCTTCTGCCTGCCTCACTTCGGAGACCTCTGTGAAGCCGCCGACCGCAAACTCTCCGATAAGGAAAAGCAGGAATTCTACGACTGCCTCCTGCCCGTCATGGAAGCGAATATGCAGCGGATCTCTGCGGATGTGTCCTGGCTGGTGGAGAAATTCGATTACCGAAATAAGGACGCCGACTGGAAGAATTCCAAAGATGCCATCCAGCGCGGCATGCAGAAATTAAAAGGCGGATATCCCGCAGATCCCGCCTATAAGATGTCTAAATAGTTATCATTTCCTTCAGAATTACGATGCAAATAGGATGCTATTTTTCCGAAAATCCTTCGTCAGAGGGCTGTGTGGAACGTTCCGCCAGCCTTCTGCTTAAGTTCAGATACTCTGTGATCTCTTCATACAACATCTCCGGCTGAAAAGCATCCTCTAAAATCCGCTCGTTCATCAGTCCCTTAATGGTCAGCTCCAGCATTTTACGAAGCTTCTGGGCATCCTTGGCAGAAGCATACGCGGTAAGATCCGCTTTTTCATAGATGGCTTCGTAAGCGTCCTCCAGGCGCCGTCTGCTCTCTTCGGCAGCTAACAGGGCTTCGCTGACATTCTCAGACTGTGCACGGTTTAAAAACTGCTGCAGATAGGGATACCGGCACATAGCATGCATTTTCCCGCATTCCACCTGCTGCATCAGAGCAAACAGGTCCGTTTCCTTCGCATCCACCGCCGTAGACAGCTCCAACAGCAGGTAACGGACGCTGTAATCATAGACAAATGCATATACTCCCAGTTTGCTTTCGAAATAATGGAATAACAAGCCCTTGCTGATAGCCGCCTCCCTCACAATATCATCGGTGCTGGCATGCCGATAGCCGCTAAGAGCAAATGCTTTCAGTGCTGCATTGATCATCCTGTCCTGTTTTTCCTTTTTTAGATCAAAAAATTTCTCATTCATAACGTAACATATCCCTTTTCATTTTGGTCAATAAGGTTTATCATATAGTTGTATGGACAAATGTATATGAAGTCGAACTGTTACATACACTACAACATGGAAGGAGCAACCCTATGGCTAAAAAATTTGGCAAATTTCTGCTGTTCACCGCAGCAGTAGGTACCGCAGCCGCAGCTGCTTACTACTATATGCAACAGAAGGATTCCAAGCTGAAGGAATCTTCCGAAGCAGATGACGATTACGATGATTTCCATGAGGATCTCGAAGAGAGCAATGAATTCTCTCGCAATTATGTTCCTCTGAATACTGCCGCACAGACTCCCGATGCTTCTGCCCCCGAGAAGGCAGATACCACAGATGCTGACACTGATGCATCCGCTTTCACTCCACTCTCCGATCAGGCACCCGATCTGTCCGGGGAAGAGGATGAAACCGTGGAAGGCGTAGAAGAGTTCTTCGACGAGGAAGATGCCGAGGACGCAGAACCTCCCATCAGTGAAGAATAAGAATCTATAAGGATCCCTATTAAGAAGGTCTTACAGCCATGCTTTTTGCAGTCTGTGAAGACCTTCTTTCATTTCTGGCTCACTCACACTTCCGAATCCCAACAGTATCGTTGCCTTCGGGGCATCGGTCTCCACCATATTTTCCGACATGCCATAGACTTTTACCCCCGCTTCCGTCGCAGCAGACAATAGCTGTGCTTCTGTGACAGCTCCTCTCGCCGTCAGCAGAAGATGCAGTCCCGCATCCTCCCCGGAGATTGTAAAAGCCTTTTTAAACGGCTCTAACTCTGCAAGCAACAGATCGTGCTTGGCACGATAGTGCATCCGCATCTTGTTCAGATGCCGTTCAAAATAGCCGTCCCGGATAAATTCATTTAAGATTCGCTGGTCAATTCTCGACACTGTGCAGGAATAGAAAGAACAATCCCTGCGGTAGACCTCTAACAGACTCTCCGGAAGCACCATATAGCTGACACGGATCGCCGGTGCGATCGCTTTAGAAAAGGTACCAATGTAGATCACCTTGCCCCGTTTGTCCGAGGATTGCAGGGAAGGGATCGGTTTTCCTCGGTAGCGGAATTCGCTGTCGTAATCATCCTCGATCAGATAGCGGTCCGGTTCCTTTTCCGCCCAGCGTAACAGCTCTGCTCTTCTGCCGATGGTCATGACCGCACCGGTAGGATACTGATGGGACGGCATCACATAGGCTGCCCGGACCGGAAGCCCCGAAAGCCTGTCCGCCCGCATCCCTTTATCGTCCATATCCACCGTATAAATACGATAGGCAAAAGACTGAAAGATCCGGTAAGCTCTCTTATACGTAGGGTTCTCCATGGCGATCCCCACATGTCTCCCCAGTATTTTCTCTAATAACAGTAACAGATAATCGTTCCCTGCTCCCACAATGATCTGTTCCGGGCGGCAGTTCACACCACGGGAAGAATGCAGATACCGGCTGATGGTCATTCGCAGGTCATAATCTCCCCGGGGCTCTCCCTGGGCAAACAGCTCACTGTTACTATCATTCAGGATATTTTTCGTGATCCGTTTCCACACTCCGAAGGGGAAACCGGTCATATCGATTCCATAAGGGGAAAAGTCGACCTGCACCTGTGTCCCGTCCTCTTGACTGTCAGGTCTGACCACCTCCGGCTCTGTCATCTCCTGCTGTTCCATGGTAAAAATCCCCTCCAGCCGGCAGACAAAGTATCCCTTATAAGGTTTTGCCTCAATATATCCCTCGCTTAACAGCTGGTCATAGGCATAGTCCACCGTACTTCTCGCCACCTGCAGATATTCTGCCAGAGAACGCGTGGAGGGAAGCCTCTCTCCTGCCAGAAGCTTCCCTTCCCTGATTTCCTGTCGTATATGCTCATATATCTGCTGGTACAGACATTTGTCACTGTCTGTACGCAACCGGATCGTCATATCATACATAATGTTGTCCTACTTTTTCTGACTCTTCAGTTCCTCCAGGATCTGATCCTTAAGCTCTCTTGCCTTGTCCTTGGTACGGGCATTGGCCGATGGAGATGTGAGGATTGAAGCCACCATACGACTTGCCACATCGTATTTCTGAAATCTGGTGGCCAATACTCCGATCAGGAACTCCACCGTAATTTCATCCATACCGCACATGGGAAATCCTTCGGTCTGAAGCGCTTCCGTGAAGCCGGTATAAGCATTCTTCAGATAGGTCTCCTCCATGTTCTTCAATTCACGCAGACGCGCCATATCCGTATCTCCGGATTCTTCCAGATATTCCTGATAGCCCCTCATGAGCCATCCGCTCTTTAAGCAGATATAAGCCTTCTCGCTGGCATGGGCACGTTTTACCACCGCATTTACGAGGCACAGCTTATAGCGTTCGATCGCCTCTTCATAGGTATAGATATCGTCATCATAGGTGTGCAGCTGTACTTTGCTGCTGATATTCTCTTTGATCAGTTTGGCATGTACCTTGGTAATGTTGTTGAAATATCTGTTCAACGCCGCATATCCGCAATGGGGACACAGGATCACATCATATTTTACCGCATCAATGCCTTCGTATTTTGCACGGAGATCCTGATCCGTGCCTAAAAGTCTCGCCTTGCCGGTCTTCATGATCTTGGCGGGAAAATCTTCTCCGCATACCGGGCAGGTAAAATTCTTGTCGTAGATCAGGTCCTTTTCTTCTATCTTAGGTGCCTCGGCCGCTGCCTGTTCTTCCTTTTTCTCCTGTCCGAAGATATCCATATCCTCCAGGTTATCTAGGCCCAGTCCGGCCAGCCCGAACAATTTGTCTGACATTCTTTTGTCTCTTCCTTTCCAAACTTACTTAGGCAGTACGTAAGAACTCTTCAGAGATACGATACGGTTAAATACCAGTTCTCCGGGCTTGGTGTCCTTATAATCCACACAGAAGAAGCCCTGTCTTACGAACTGGAACCGGTCGTATGCCTGTGCCTTTGCAAATGCCGGCTCTAAGCGACACTCTGTCAGTGTGGTCAGAGAATTAGGGTTCAGATTCAGACTTCCGTCCTCGTTGTATACGCCCTTCTCCTCATCGATGATATTCTCATACAGACGAACCTCTGCTTTCACAGATTCCGCTGCGCTTACCCAGTGGATGGTTCCCTTAACCTTGCGACCGTCCGGGCTGTTACCGCCGCGGCTCTCCGGATCGTAAATACAATGTACTTCCACAACCTTACCGCTTTCATCCTTGACACAGCCTGTGCACTTTACAAAATATGCGTTCATCAGGCGCACTTCGTTGCCGGGGAACATACGGAAATACTTCTTGGGAGGCTCTTCCATGAAGTCCTCTCTCTCAATATATAATTCCCTGCCGAAAGGAACCTCACGGCTGCCAAGCTCCTCGTTCTCCGGATTATTGACTACGGGCAGCATCTCGGTCTGTCCTTCGGGATAGTTGTCAATGACAAGCTTCACAGGATCTAAGATTGCCATCATGCGGGGTGCCTTTGCCTTCAGATCCTCACGGATACAGTACTCTAACATTGCATAGTCTGCGGAGGACTGTGCCTTGGAGATACCGCACAGCTCTACGAACCTCTTGATAGATTCCGGTGTGAAACCTCTTCTGCGCAGTGCTGCGATAGATACCAGTCTTGGATCGTCCCAGCCGTCCACGATGCCCTGCTCTACCAGCTTCTTGATATAACGCTTACCGGTGACCACATTGGTCAGGTACAGCTTGGCGAACTCGATCTGCTTGGGAGGATGAGGGTATTCCAGTTCTCTTACCACCCAGTCATATAAAGGTCTGTGATCCTCGAACTCCAGTGTACAGATCGAATGGGTCACACCCTCGATGGCATCCTCGATGGGATGTGCGAAGTCATACATCGGATAGATGCACCACTTGTCGCCGGTATTCTGGTGAGACATATGTGCCACACGGTAGATAACGGGATCACGCATGTTGATATTGGGAGATGCCATATCGATGCGGGCACGCAGTACCTTGGTTCCGTCCTCGTATCTGCCTGCCTTCATATCCTCGAACAGTGCCAGATTCTCTTCAACGCTTCTTGCACTGCCGGGATCCTCCTTACCGGGCTCGGTCAGGCTTCCTCTGTACTCACGGATCTGCTCTGCACTTAAGTCGGATACATAAGCCTTGCCCTTCTTGATCAGCTTTACTGCTGCTTCATACATCTGGTCAAAGTAGTTGGATGCGAAGAAAAGTCTGTCTTCCCAGTCTGCGCCCAGCCACTTTACATCTGCTTTGATGGATTCTACGAACTCTGCCTTCTCCTTGGTGGGATTGGTGTCATCAAAACGCAGGTTGAATTTACCGTTGTACTTCTGGGACAGACCGTAGTTTAAGAGAATACTCTTGGCATGTCCGATATGAAGATATCCGTTGGGTTCGGGAGGGAAACGGGTATGTACAGTATCGTATACACCCTCCGCCAGATCCTTGTCGATGATCTGCTCTATAAAATTCTTAGACTCCTTCACTTCTGCGGAATCTACGATTTCTTTTTCCAGTTCGCTCATGGTAATATCCTTGCCTTTCGTTTACTTAATACTGTTTTCGTAACCTTAATCTTACCACACAAGGAAAATTTTATAAACCTTTTTTTGTGATTCTTATGCCATCTCTTCAAAATTATTCAGAAGATTCTGTGCAGGCTCTATGAACATATTGTGCAGATCATCCTCACTGGCCACCAGATAATCTCCGGCTCTGCCCGTCATATAAGTATCCTCATCCCAGATGGGGAATATCTTTACTCCCCGCTTCAGCTCGAGGGCATAGATACAGAAAGCATCCGTAGGCATACCCATATGGACATATTCCGTCAGCAGATGATTACTTCCATCCCTGCCGTCCTTGACTCTCGGGATATATCCCATAGAGCTGCAATATTCCTCCGGCAGCGGCAGCTCGCACAGTTCCAGAATCCGGTGAAATCTCTCAGCCGGGACCGGATGCAGCTCCCCGGTACGCTCCAGCGTGAAATACCGATCTTGTCTGGTGTCGATATCCATCGTGCCGTCCTCGGTACGTATGGATACCACGTTTCCGAGTTCTGCCAGATCCGCTGCCTTCAGGCAGGCGAGCAGCTCTTTCCGTCTGCGGTATTTTTTACCTTCTGTTACAGGGAATTTGCGTTCTTTCGCATATACGATCTCAAAATTGTCAAAATACTGCGTCATCCGGTTATTGAAATAAGCCTCGGAATGCAGGGTTGGATATTTTTCCTCATACAGCTTCATGCTGATATAGCCGCCGGCTTTTTCCACATGACCACCGCCGGAGCCGATCCCCTCCGAGAGGTAATCCGACAATTCACTGGCATTAACTTCCCGGATACAGCTTCTGACAGAGAATTTATATCCGCCGCTATCCTCATTGTAGACCACGCAGGTATTCACTCCTGCCACCTGGAGCAGGAAATCACTGATCAGTCCCAGCACGTTAGGGTCACAGGGCTGGGAATGGATCACAGCGAACTGGTAATCGTCATTGTAATTGCAGCGTAACAGTGCCACTCCGGCGATCTCCAGCTCCTTCAGGGAAATATTGGAATTGCGGAACAGTGATACCAGATTCTTGTCAAAGTTCAAGCTCTCGCGCATATCCATATCCACCGGATTGGACAGCTCCGAGAACTGATTGGTGTCCATGAACAGCCCATAATACAAAGCAGTCCCCAGATTTTTATTATTCTCCACCGGATAATGCATCTCCTGAAGCATGTTCCACACCAGAGTCGCACAGCTGCCCAGATTCGGCTGTAATCGCATTTTCTCCGTACAGATCACCTCCAGCGGATGATGATCGATCACTGCGATCTCCGAAGCCGGGATCTTCGTCACATTGCCGGCACCGAACTGACAGTCCACGGTGATCAGAAGTCCATCCACCGGCTCCTCCCCGGGATGCGCCAGATATTTCAGCGGAATTCCCAGCTTCTCCACCATCAGCGTCAGGTTGGCCTTTCTCACTCTGTTTTTCCCGGAATACAAAAGCCTCACATCTTTTCCCTGATCACGGAAAAAGCAATACAATCCAAACCCGGACGCTATTGCATCTGCATCCGGATTATCATGGCACTGGATCGTCACACGGTCATATCCCAATAATTCATCCAGCATCATTTCTCTGCTTTTCTCTTCCCCTCGTCTGTCCATAACTGTGCCTTCCTCATCTTCCTCAAAAAACTATTCAGAACCACATAAATCTCTAAAAGTCTGACCATAAATGGTCAGCTTATTACAGATTTACATGGCTCTGAATAGTTACAGGCAGGTCCTGTTACAGTCCTGCCCGCAAAATCTGTCTTAGTGGTGGAACAGACGGATGCCCGTAAATGCCATCACCATATCATATTTGTCGCAGCATGCAATAACATCGCTGTCACGCACGGATCCACCTGGCTGTGCGATGTATTTTACGCCGCTCTTATGTGCTCTCTCGATGTTATCGGAGAAGGGGAAGAATGCATCGCTTCCCAGAGTCACATCCTGCATCTGATCCAGCCATGCTCTCTTTTCTTCTCTGGTAAATACAGGGGGCTTTACCTTGAAGATACCTTCCCAGGTACCGTCCGCCAGCACGTCCATGTACTCATCGCCCATGTAGACATCAATGGCATTGTCACGGTTGGCTCTGCCTAAGCTGTCTACGAACTGCAGACCCAGTACCTGGGGAGACTGACGTAAGAACCAGTTGTCTGCCTTGCTGCCGGCCAGTCTGGTGCAGTGGATACGGGACTGCTGGCCTGCGCCGATGCCGATGGCCTGACCGTCCTTGACATAACATACGGAATTGGACTGGGTATATTTTAAGGTGATCAGTGCGATCTTCATATCGATCAGAGCACTCTCCGGGATCTCCTTATTCACCGTCACGATATTGGACAGCAGATCGCCGTTGATATCCAGTTCGTTACGTCCCTGCTCAAAGGTGATGCCGTATACCTGCTTGTGCTCGATGGGAGCGGGCTGGTAGGAAGGATCGATCTGGATGATGTTGTAAGCACCCTTTTTCTTCTGCTTTAACAGCTCCAGTGCCTCGTCGGTATAGCCGGGAGCGATGACACCGTCGGATACCTCTCGCTTGATCAGACGGGCGGTATCTGCATCACAGACATCGGACAATGCGATAAAGTCACCGAAGGAGGACATTCTGTCTGCGCCACGTGCTCTTGCATAAGCACATGCCAGAGGAGACAGCTCTCCAAGATCATCCACCCAGTAGATCTTCGCCAGGGTATCGCTTAAGGGAAGTCCTACCGCAGCACCGGCAGGGGATACATGCTTAAAAGAAGTGGCTGCGGGAAGTCCCGTAGCTTCCTTCAGCTCTTTTACCAGCTGCCAGCCATTGAAAGCATCCAGGAAATTGATATATCCGGGTTTGCCGTTCAGTACGGTAACAGGCAGATCACTGCCGTCTTCCATGAAGATCCTGGAAGGCTTCTGGTTCGGGTTACATCCGTATTTTAACTGAATCTCGTTCATCTTATTTTTCTCCTATCTACGATATTCACTATTCAGAACCTTACACATTCTTGTTCACAATCTTAGTCTCGTATTTACCGGTCTCGATATCAATGAAGCGAACGAACAGGGAGACCTTGTTGTCCTCATTTAAGCTGTTCCACAGCATATCGGTGAAAGCATCCATGTCATCGGGGATCTCCACTAACTTCGGCTCCCCCTGGAAGCTGGGCAGCGGATTGCCGTCATGCATATAGGTATGGATGAAACGTCCCTCTCCGGGAAGCGGATTCTCGTAAGCATAAGTAAAACGCAGGCAGGAATCGGGATTGCCGTTGTCACTCTTCAAAATGGACATGGCATAATTGTACTTGCCGTTCTCAATGTGCATGATACCGGAGATTCTCGGTGTGTAGTTCGGTCCGTCCGGCTCGAATTCTCTGCTGCGCAGGGACTGTTCAAAGGTTAACTGTTTGTCCATTCCCTCGTAGATGGTATCGGTCTGATCGCCGTTGGTCACGATGGTCTTGTTGCCCAGGACACGTACCGGCGCATAGATGATCAGACTGGGGTCTTCTAACTTGGAAGGATCGAAAGCCTGGGTACGGATTCCCTCTCCCTCTGTCACGAACACACGATTGCGGCTGTTGGCACTTCTTCCCATAATAAAATACGCGGTTACGGCATATTTACCGTTCGCAGAGCGTCCGATCACGATACCTCTGCCGGGATAAGCATTGCTTTTCAGTTCCTGTTCCAGTTGTAACATAGTTTTTCCTCCGTTTAATAAAAGAATCCGCCTAAGCACCAGAAATAGACGGTGCCCAGGCGGTCGGCTTTCACTATTCTACACTCCCTGTGGGTATCTCCACTGCAGCAGGCTGCGTTCCGCCAGTCGTGTAGCTAAATCAATAGTAGCATGGTTGCCCGATACTTGACAAGAGGGATTTTGATAATTTTGTTACTTCCGTAACAGTTCTGCCCCAAAGCCTTCATAAAAGCGTCTGCTGCGCAGCCGTCGCTGCTATGCAGCTCATCTTTTATTCATGTTTTGGGCGCTCCGCTCATAGAATAGCAAAAGTGCCGCTCCGTGTGCAAGCACCCGATCGTCGCATTTGCTATTCTATGGCTGAACTGTTACTTCACATATTTTGCCTCAAATGCATGCCTCTCCAAAGGACGGTCAAAATAATATCCCTGAATGTATTTGACCTTCATGCCCTGCAGCACTTTGAACTGTTCCGGAGTCTCGATACCTTCCACGCAGATGCTGACACCGATGGTCTGTGCCAGTTCTGCCACCATCTTGATAAAGGACTGGGAGTAAGCATCCCCCGCCAGATCCTTGACGAAGCTCTGATCCACCTTGATGACATCGATGGGGATCTCACGGATATGGTTCAGGGAAGAGTAACCGGTACCAAAATCATCCAGTGCCAGAGAGACGCCCAGTGCCTTGATCCGGTTCAGAATCTCCTTCATACGCTCCATATCGTTGATGGCAAGACTCTCTGTTACCTCCAATGTCAGGTTCTTCGGAGACAGACCGGTGTCCTGTAATGCCTTCTCTATCGTCTCCACGATATCCGGCTGCAAGAGCTGTACCACGGATAGATTGACATTCACTTTATAATTCGGGTGCCCGGATTCGTTCCAACGCTTGCAGCGGGTGCAGGCCTCCGTCAGCACATAATTGCCAATGGGATTGATCAGTCCCAGATACTCTGCCAGGGGAATAAATTCCGCCGGGGAGATGAAGCCCAGCTTCGCACTGTTCCAGCGGATCAGTGCCTCCGCACCGGCGCAGACATCCTTTCCACCCTGAATATCGATGATCGGCTGGTAATAGACCTCGAACTCCCGGTAGCCTTCCACCGTGGCGTCACGCATGTTCTTCTCCATGTCCAGACGGCGTCCCGATACAGAATCATTGCCTTCCCGATACGTTTCTACACGGTTTTTACCGGTCTTTTTCGCCTCATACATGGCAATATCCGCTTTTTTGATCAGATCCGTCACGGAATCTCCGGCATCCGGGAAGGTGACGATACCCATACTCATAGTACAGTAATAATCTGCATCCTTCAAAAACCAGGGCTTGTTGAAGATCTTCTTAATATCTTCCACGATATTTCCAAACCGGGGATAGCTTTCCGGAGGGATCACAATAACGAATTCATCGCCGCCCATACGGTAGCAGGTGTTCTCAATACCGTTGATCCGTTTTAATGCATGGGAGATGGATTTCAACAGCACATCACCGTACTGGTGACCAAGTCCATCATTGATATGCTTGAAATCATCCAGATCCAGGTACAGCAGAGCACCGGTTCCGCCGGTCTTCTTCGCCTGATCGATCTGTCTCGCCAGATCCCTCTCACAGCACATACGGTTGTACAGTCCCGTCAGGAAATCTGTGTACGCCTGCTGCTCGATCCGGCGCTGGTACAGCTTTTTATCCGTAATATCATACAGAGAATACAGGTTGGCTTTTTTACCGTCTACCCAGGCAATCTCCTTGCACAGCAGATCATACCAGGTCTCCTTCTCGGCATGGTACACAACACTCACAGTACGGTTCTTGTCCTTGCGGACGCTGGACTGTAACAGAGCATCAAAATTATGGTCCATCAGTTCCTTGGCAAACGTATTCTTCAATATCTGGTTGGCAAACAGCATCCTGCCCGTGTTCTGATCCGTTACGTAGATGGCACAGCCCACATTGTCCAGTATCTCTTCCAGTGCCGCATAGGAACCTGCCAGGGAATTTTTCTGGATCCGCCTGGTCAGAATACTCTGTAAGATCTTCACCGCGTCCGAGGTGAACTTGATCTCCGACATACTCCATACATGTGCCTGTCGCCTATGGTTCAGAGACAGCATCATATTGCCGCTCTCCTGCTTCAGGATAGGAAAAATCATCACGGCTTTCATGCCTATCTTTTCAATTTCCTCAGAGTCCGCCTTACCCACGCTGTCCGTAGATATCACCAGTGGCTTCTCTGTATGGAGAAAAGAATTCACGAAAATCCCACTGGTCTTGTCAAAATAAGAGATCTGTCCCGGTGCCAGCCATTCTACGGCTACATTCATCGTATCCGTGTCTGCCTGCAGCTGAAAAATCTCTGCGCTGTCTACCTGAATGTGCTGTGCCAGAATCTTCAGCCATCGGTTCATGGTCAGTTCGATCTGTTCATCACTGTCTAAGAGCTGAACGATCTCCGTAGTCGCCTCTATCGTATGGAGATTGCGACTCATCTCTTCCTCCGCATATCTGCTCCTTCTGCTCTCGGCTTCCGCGCTGAAGCAGGACATACGGTCTCTGTAAATATCCGCACTGGTATCCCGCAGCAGATCCAGGATCTGGTAAAAAGATATGGTGTCTATCTTCTTCAAATCATATACCTGCCAGTATAGAATGATGGTGTTCTCCACTCTGACAGCAACTGCTGCCACATGTCCACCGTCCGGCAGTTCTTCCACCGCCTGTTCCTCAAGGGATCCTTCCTGTACTCTGTCTAACGCCTGCGCCGCTTTTCTTCGATACTCCCCTACGATCGGATCTTCCCCATCCGGTCGTATCAGAGACTTATCGATGTAGGGCTCTGTTATGGCTCTGCCTTCCTTGTCCACGCAGACAGCCATCACTCCCGTCACTTTGCAGAACTCGTTCTGCAGATGCTGCAGGCGCTTTTCGTCTATCAATTCACGTAATGCAATCTCAGCCACTTTTTTGCTCCCCTGTTTCTCTGTAAAATATCCAGAAATTCTTTCTCGAATATTTATATTCTACCATGCATCCCGAAATTGATACAAGCTATTATTTTACATTTTTTGCTATATTTATTAAATTGCTTGAAAAATTCAGTTCATTTTGTCAATTATTGCAAATACTATGAATCGACCCAAATATGTCATGAATCGACCGT
>ERZ1026878.834-NODE-834-length-21484-cov-9.574875_pt1 | contig 21484 bp, 14 predicted proteins | sample MGYA00380169_ERZ1026878 | MGnify/ENA primary metagenome ERZ1026878 (study PRJEB33269, sample SAMEA4719805) | human gut metagenome | biome: human-associated habitat; feature: organic feature; material: feces | place: Cameroon | collected 2013-10 ...
GGTCTAAAGGAAACAATAAAAACAATATAGATGAGCATTATCAGGAGGTAAACTCGGAAATACAAAACCAACTTGTAAGCAGTACCACTTCAAAATACAACCGCCTGATAGCTTCCAAAATGATGCTCTCTTATCCGCTTCTGGGTGGTGATTTGTCGGTAGGAGGCGAGTATTCGTTCACAAACCGCAATACCAACTACGCCATAATCCCAAACACTCTTGCCGACAATGTAATAGACTGCATAAAAGAAGGCATGGCTTCTGCGTTCGTAACCTATAATCGCGACTTCGGCAAGCTGAACATGGAAGCGGGTTTGAGATACGAGAATGTGGACTTCAAATATTATGACGATGGTAAATATATGGCGGAGCAAAGCAAGACTTATGGCGAGTGGTTTCCGTCTCTCAGCCTTTCGATGCCAATCGGCAATGTACAGATGCAGCTGAGCTATGCAGCCGACATCAACCGACCTAACTACTGGGTATTAAGAAGCGGCGTGCAGTATAGCAATCACTATACATACGAGACCGGTAACCCGTTTCTTGTCTCAGAGATTTCAAGAAATATAAGTTACGACCTTGCCTACAAATGGCTTACGTTCAATCTGACTTATGAACATGTATCCGATCCTATTTATCAGACGGTGGAGATGTATAAGGACAATACCACCATCGGATTGATGAGAATGATAAACGGCAAATCGTACAATAATGTGAGTTCTACGCTCAACCTGCAGCCCACTTTCGGCATCTGGCATCCTATGTTGTCAGCAATGGTCGAGAAGCAATGGTTCGAGTTGGAGACAAGAGACGGACGCTATCTGAACAAGCCGGTGGCGATGTTCCGATTCAACAACACCTTCGATACGAAATGGGCGATGTTCTCCGTTATGATGACTTATATTACAAAGGGATATGAGGAGAACCATTACATATACAAGCCGATGTTCAACACCGACCTGTCTATATACAAAGGTTTCATGAAAGACTGCCTGACTCTGCAACTTTATGTCAGCGACGTGTTCGGCACGAACGACAGTCATATTATTGGAAAATACGGAAAGCTGAAAGAAACTATCTTCGATGAGTTCTCAACAAGCAAAATCTCATTGACAGTCCGCTATAAGTTCAATGTCACTCGAAGCAAATATAAGGGTACGGGGGCAGGAGACAGTCAGAAGAACAGAATGTAAAGAATAATAAAAGGCTGAGACATGGCATCCGCGTCGGTCGTTACGAGCATCCGCGTCGACCGATACGAGTGTCTGCGTCGGTCGATACGAGCATCCGCACCGACCGTTACGAATATCTGCGTCGGTCGATGCGGATGACAAAGATTGAGTGTAAAAACTGTATTATTATATTATCTTCTGCGCAGCATCACTGGTGCATCGCTTATTTCAAACTGCTTGCCTTCGCCCTTGCCGAAGCTAACGGTAGCGGTAGAGTCGGCACTCTTCAGCTTGTGCGGTGCGCTGTAGCCACGAACACGATAGAGATCGAAGAAGACGAACTCGTTGTTGTTCACACCCTCCATCACTCCGTTGAAGCGACTGTTGTCGAGCGAGAAGCCTGAGTACTTGCTGTTGCCGTTGGCATCGAGCAGGAAGCGGTAGCCGCTTTCAGTGTACTCTACATAAACATTGCCGGTGCGATAGTCGACATACCACTTGAAGGGCAACGTCTGCTTACGACCCGTGCCGTCGTAGTCGGTCTCGTAGCCCGTGCCGTTGATGGCATCGTAGCGATACTGTACGAAGGTGAAGTCGGCACTGCACTGTGTCTGCTGACGTATGCCATTATCGTTGGTGTACTCGTTGATGATAGTTCCGGTCCATGTGCCGTTGAGTGTCTGCGCGAGAGCTACGGCGTTCTCTGTAGCATCATAGTATGGCTTGTCGTACCAATCGTAACCATCGTACCAATCATCGTCACAACTGGTGAATGTGAATGGCAGTGCTGCCATAACCAGGAGTGTTAGGAAAGAGCTGAAGCGTTTCATAATATTCGATATTTTAAATGTTTCACTTTTTGTTTAGCGTAAGCCGAACGATATACGTCTTACTTACGCTTGCAAAATTATAAAAAGAAATCCCTACCTGCAAGTGAAAAACCATATTCGCAGGTAGGGATTTTCCTATTTAGTCGCGGCGGAAGATGTCGCGTGTGTACACCTTATCCATCACATCATCCAAACACTCGTCGTAGCGGTTGGCGATGATGGCATGGCTCTGCGCCTTGAAGGCTTCGAGGTTGTTCACCACACGGCTGCCGAAGAATGTTGTGCCGTCTTCGAGTGTCGGCTCGTAGATTATCACCTCTGCACCCTTCGCCTTGATACGCTTCATGATGCCCTGTATAGCCGACTGGCGGAAGTTGTCGGAGTTCGACTTCATGGTGAGTCGGTACACGCCGATCACACAGGCATTCACTTCTGCGCCGTACTGGTTGTTCTCGCTATAGCCGTACCATCCAGCCTTGCGCAGCACAGCGTCGGCGATGTAGTCCTTGCGTGTGCGGTTGCTCTCTACGATTGCCTCGATGAGGTTCTCTGGTACGTCGGCGTAGTTGGCAAGCAGCTGCTTCGTGTCCTTCGGCAGACAGTAGCCGCCGTAGCCGAACGATGGGTTGTTATAGTGGGTGCCGATGCGTGGGTCGAGACCTACGCCGTCGATGATTGCCTTTGTGTCGAGACCCTTCATCTCGGCGTATGTGTCGAGCTCGTTGAAGTAGCTCACGCGCAATGCCAGATAGGTGTTGGCGAAGAGCTTCACCGCCTCTGCCTCCTTCATGCCCATGAAGAGCGTATCGATGTTCTCCTTCAGCGCGCCCTCCTGTAGCAATGCAGCGAAAGTCTTTGCAGCCTTCTTCATGCGCTCCACATCGGTGACGGTACGGATTGCTTCGTTCTCCTCTGCGTAGCCCTCGCCATCAATCAGCTTCGGGTAGCCAACGATGATGCGGCTCGGATAGAGATTGTCGTAGAGTGCCTTGCTCTCGCGCAGGAACTCGGGCGAGAAGAGCAGGTTGAACTGCTTCACGCCCTTCGCAGCATACTTCAAGTAAAGGTTGCGTGTGTAACCCACGGGTATTGTACTCTTGATAACCATCACTGCGTCGGGGTTCACTTCGAGCACGAGATCGATAACCTCCTCTACGTGCGTCGTGTCGAAGTAGTTCTTCACGGGGTCGTAGTTGGTAGGAGCGGCTATCACCACGAAGTCGGCATCCTTATACGCTGCCTTGCCGTCGAGAGTAGCCACGAGGTCGAGCGGTTTCTCTGCCAGGTACTTCTCGATGTACTCGTCCTGTATCGGCGAGATGCGCTTATTCAGTTTCTCCACCTTCTCGGGTACAACATCAACGGCTGTGACGTGATGGTGCTGTGCGAGCAGTGTTGCAATGCTTAGTCCGACATAACCTGTGCCGGCTACAGCTATCTTTATGTCCTTAAATTCTTTCATCGCTATTTTATAGGTTAATATTCGTTATGATGAGGTGCAGCCTATCTTTTGCAAAGATATAAATTAAAGTTGAGAGTAGAAAACTTTCAACTCTCAACTTTTACACTATCTTGTCAATGAGAACTTCATGCTCAATCCGAAGTCCTGCGTCGTTGTCGGATACGAGCTCGACGAGAGCAGCGGTGTGTTGGTCTGTCGGTCGTAGTAGAAACTCATAGTGAGCAGTCGCGACACGGTGTAGTCGGCAGAGAACGCGAGCTTGAACGCCGTGTTGCCGCTGTTAGCCGACGAGGTCATCGTGGCGATGTCGCGACTTATCGACGCCTGCTTGCGCAGACTGAGGTCGAGACGCAACCTCAAGTCGTTGTTCACACCACCGGTCGAGCGCGAGCGGTTCGACGAACTGTTGTTGTTGGCGTTCTTCGACTTCACGCGGCGATGCTTGTTGCTGCCACCACCTCCGAAGAGTCGGAAGTTGTTGATGGTGTAGCCGGCACCAATCACCCAGTCGTTCGACGACGACTCGTTCACCTGTACCGATGTCATACTCAGACTCAGCACGCGTGTCTTGCGATACTCCGCCTTAATGGTCATGTTGTTGTTCAGCGTCACGTCCACGCCAAGCAGTGGCGAGAACGACTCGTTGATGCTCACTGTCGACACGTTGTACATAGAGTTAGGTGTCGGCATACCGGTGGTTGCATCGGTGATGAAGCCGAGTCCGCCCATGTACTCCATGAACGTGCTGTACGACGAGTAGGAACCTACGGCGTAAACGCTCTTGTACGAGTGGTTGATGTTGACACTCTTGAACACGTCGCGGAACCATGGCAGCTTCGACAGGCCGCTGTACTTTATCGACCAGTTGGGCAGCAGGTGAGCCAACGTTGGGAAGATAGACATCTGCGAGCCCATATTGGTGTAGGCTGCGAGGAACGCCGGCACCATTACATCGGAGCTGTACTTGTTCACTCCGCCGTTGGCAGCGTCGAACTTCTTGCCTGCGAGCGGCGAGCCGGCAGGATATACCGCACCGGCATACCGCGCCTCGACACGCTGACGGAAGCCTTCGAGCGAGTTGCAGAAGCGTTCAAACGATGCCGACTTGTAGCCGTTCTTTGCGCTGCCCGAGCCCTCGAATGCACTGCGCAGCGAGAGCGTTGTCATGGTGAACGTACCGCTCTCGGTGGTCGGGTTGCCGGCATACATATACTGCACCTGGCGTGCCGTTGTCTTGGCACGCGATGCCGTGAGGTCAATCTTCAAGTTGCGCACAGGCTCAAGCGTTGCTCTTAGCTGCAGGTCTTCGGTCTGATTGGTAGCAGCCGGCGTAGCAAGCGAGTCAGCCACCATCAGCCAGCCGTTCTCGCGTGCCTTGTCTATATACGAATCGCCCACGAAGCCGAACGCAAAGTCTAAGCCTGGCGACAGCGGACCGTAGCCCGAACCCTGTCCGAACATATTACCAACCATCGGCTTGAAGCCTGGTATCGACATCGAGTACTGGTTGCGATAGCTGATGCTCACGTTGCGCACCATCATCATCAAACGTGCCACGCTCTGCGCTGCACGATACCACTTCTGGTTTTCAAGTGGTTCCTTTGCCAGAACCGACACCTTTATCTTCGTAGCCGAGTCTACCTTGTTCAATATCAAGATATTGTTGTCGTCGACACGCTTGTACTTCAGTTCGAACACTCTGCCTGCCTCCGTGCGTCCGCTTACGATGATGCGCTTCGTGCGCTTACCGTGGTTCACCTTTATAGTAGTGTCGGGCATGAGCGTGATTTCCTTCTCAAAGCCCTTCTTCTTTTTGCTCAGCAGGTCGCGTGGGTTGAGATCTTTTGCCAGTGCAGGCTTCTTCTTCGATTTGAGGTCGCCACCATTTGCGTCTTCCTCACGCTTCTTCTTAGCCGCCTCACGTTTCTTCCTTCGAGCCTCCTCTGCCTTCTTGCGGTTGGCAGCCGAGTTGTCTTTCTTGAAGCGGTCGTTCACCTTCTTCAGGAACGGAACATGGTTGTAGAGCTTCTCCAGGTTCCACTGGCTGTTGAGGTTTATCTGTCGGTTGTTGGCGATAGTGTTACCGAGCGACGTGCCGTCCTCAAGATCCGAACCGCGCATCCAGTTGTATGTAGCGTTGTACGAGCCGTCGGCTGTGAGCCAGTCGAACACCGGAATGAGGTTGATAGGCACCTTATACGATGCCTGGAACGACTGGTTGTACTTCAGCGGTCTGCCTAAATGCTTGATGGATGTCCACACGGAGTCTTTCCATGCCTGATAGCTGTCGGGATAGAGGTCTTTGTTCACCGGGGTGTACGGCTCCTCAATCTCTGCGTTTGTGGCACTTTGAAAGTTCATGTGCAAGTTCTTAGTGAGGTCCCAACGCAGGTTGAACTCGCGGTTCCACAAGAACTGTGACGAGAACGTGAGCGGTAGCTTCTGGTTCTCGGTCGACTCCATGTCGCGCTCCTGCAGCTCATAGTAGTTGCGTGTGATGTCGGTGTTGAACGCCACATTCTGCGGCAGCCAGTTCAGTCCGAACTTCTTCGGCAGATCGAGCCACTTTGAGCGCTTCTTTATCTTCTTGAATGGCTCCCATGCCTTGTACACCGGCGACCACGAATAGTTGAATGCACCGCGCCAGTTGTCCTCGCGCTCGTAGATAGTCGTCTCACCCGTGGTGTAGCTATGACTATGGCTGTACGAGAACGAGAAGTTTGCTGGGTCGTAAGGCATCGGGTGGCGCTTGTTCTGTATGCCGACACGCACGTTCGACAGCGAGAAGTTGGTCTGCGTCACTTTCGTCACGGCGAGACTCTCAATCGAGTCGCGCTCGTGCTTCGAGCCAGCCGCTTCGAGAGCGTCGTCGAGCTCCATGTCGGTGTCAAGCGGATTATACTTTGGCGATGTCTTCTCCTTAGTCACCGAGTAGTAGAGCGGTGCCGTCACCTTCGCCTTGTCGGGGAAGAACTTGCCGAGCTCTACGTTTGCCGTAACGGTGTAGTTGGAGTAGTTGTCGGTAGAACGCTGTGCCACGCCCTCCTCCAGTCCGCCGAAGCCTGCCGAGCTATATTTGCCCTGCACGTTGACGGTGCCGAGGTCGGAGAGTTGCAGGTTGAGCGTGCCCTGTGCAGCCCAACCGCCCGAGTTGTTGAACTCCTTCAGTCGGAGTTCGTTCACCCAGACCTCACCACTCTTCACCTCGCCCGAGTTGTTGCGCACACCGATGACCATTGTCTTCACCTCGCCCAGCGTCGGATTACCCATCACCGAGATGCGGTTCTTAGGCTGGTCGGGGTCGTACGCCGAGTAGAGTCGGTTGAACGAAGCCTGTCCGTGCGCCTTTGCCTTGTTGCGTTCCTTCTTCAAGCCAGTGAGCTTAGAGAGAGCTATGTCGAGCATGTTCTCCTCGGGCCACACGGCGCGAGCGTCGGTAACCGAGAAGCGTCCGTACTTGCCTGGTTCGGTCAGCTTCAGCGGTATCTCGTACTCGTAGAAGTTGCTCTTGTAGTCGGAACCGAGACGTATGAACACCGACAGCTGTCCGTCCTCAAGGCTTGTCTGGTTGGGCTGGAAAGCATTGGCATGCACGAACATCTGCAGGCGTTTGTACTGTCTGAGGTCGAGCGATGTGTTCTTGTACACCGCCTTCGCCTCGCCTGTACCGAGCGTGGTTACGCTCATCGAGAGTGCCTGCTCGTTGTTCTCAACGAGCTGTGGCTGCGTGGGGTCCTGTCCGCGCTTGATGCCCGGCGGCAGGATATAGTTGACGGGCTGCTTGTCGTTGTTCTCCTCGATGTTCACGGCACTCACCACGAGCTTGCCCGACGTAGAAGCCGAGTTGTCGAGGTTCTGCTCGTAGACGCGCCACTCGCCACGCACGAGGTCGAGTGTGCCGAAGCGCAGCACGATAGGATGCTTGAAACCGGTGAGGAACATACGCATGAAGCGCATGGATGTGAAGTCGTTGATTGCGCCGAACTTCTTCTCGTACTCGCGCAGTGGGATGCGGAACTGGTACCAGTTGACGGTCTCTGTCTTGTTGTTGCGCAGCTGGTGGGTGTCCTCGCGCTTGTCCACGATGTAGTTCTTGCCCACCTCGAGGTCTTCGGGGCGGATAGACACGCGATACTGGAAGAACTTCTCGTACTCGTTGAGCGTATAGTCCTGGTTGATATCCTCAACGTCGGGTGTCGACTTGTACGATGTGTCGTAGCTCTCGGTGCGCGAGTCGTTGTCGGGCGAGTTGCCCTGCGGGTTGTTTATGTACTTGTAGCGGCGTAGGATGGGTGCCTTTATCTTGTCGTAGTCGGAACCGCGGAAGTAGTGGTAGTTGTCGCCTGCCGGGTCTGCCCAGATTGAGTCCCACACGGCAGGGTTCACCTTGCCCTGCACCTCGCGCAAGAAGTCCTGATAGCTCTCCCACTTCTGCTCCTCCTCGTCGTTGAGTCCGTTGAAGCCCACGTCCTGCAGCGCACGCGAACCCTTCGACGTAGCGAAGGCGTACACGACGGTAGCCTGGTTGGGCACCTTACCCCACTGCGTAGTGGTGAAGTTCTGCGAGCCGTCTACGGGCATTCCGCTCTCGTAGAACTTCTTGCCGTCGCGCAGAATGTCCTCGCTCATCTCGCCGAGGTTGATGTAGAAGTCGCCGCCGTAGTCGGCAGCCACGCCCTGCTCGCGTGTATAGATGAACGGGTCGAGCATCCAGAACTCGATGTACTCGATGTTGGCAGCCTCGAAGTCGTTGGTGTCGAGCTTGCGCATCATACCGCCCCAGCGCTTCTGCGGATTGTTGAGTGTGCCGTCGTAGTTGAGGTCGGGGTCGAAGTTGTACGGACCGCGCTCGTTCGGGTAGTAAGCGAGGTTAAGGATGTTGAGCATCGACGAGTTGCCGTTGTATGCGCTCTGGTCGCGGGCGGGGAACAGCTCGCTGACGTAGAACTCGCGCACGTAGTGGTTAGACAGCTGGTCGAGGTCGCTCTTGATGTGGCTCGGTGTGAGCGACGAAGAGCGGCGTGTGAAGAGCGGGTCGATGGTGTACCACGCCAGGCGCGAGCGGTTGAAGCCCGAGCGCAGCGTAGACTTGTCGCCCGACTCAGGGAACATCGACGGCACCGACGAGATTATCCACGACGTAGGTGTAGACACGTCGATGGTGTTCTTGGTGTTCTCGAAGTCGTCGATGTACGAGGCGTTGTCCTGCGTGCCGCTGCTCTGTCCGGCTATGAGTTGCGCGAACTCGCCCGAGAACGAGATGCTCGAAGGTTGTGTCAGATGCAGGAAGGGCAGCTTGTCGAGCATGTTCGTGAGCCACTGGCTCTGCTTCTTCCAGTTGATGTTCAAGCCCCAGATGGTGTTGTTGAGCGGCTCCGAGCCCATGTTCACCTTGTTGGTGAGAGCCTGTTCGGAGAGGTGTTGGAACGTACCCGAGAGCTGGAAGTCCTTCGAGAAGTCGTACTCCCAGTTCATACCGAACATCGTCTTGCGCTCCTGTCCGTAGTCGGTGTTACTTTCGAGCGACACGTTCACGGCGGTGCCGGCATCGATGATGCTCTGGTTGAGGATGGTCACCTCGCCACCCGAGTAGTCGACCGAGTAGTCGGTGCCTTCGGCGAGCGTGACGCCGCCTGCCGTAACCACTACAGAGCCTTGCGGAATGTTGTATGCGCCGAGCGAGATGACGTTAGCCGATGTGCCGCGGAACTGTCCCATGAGCACGTACTTGTCCTTCTCGGCTATCTGCTTAGCCACGATTTTCGTAGAGTCGTACAGCTCGGTGAAGGCATACTTCGCAGCCTGCTCTGCCGACACGCCATTCTTCAGAAGCGTCTCGTACATATAGCTGCCGAACGGTTCGGCTACGGGGAAGAACACGCGTCCGTTCGTCACGGTGTAACCCTCCACGTAGTCGAAGTAGCCGTTGGGGTGCGCCTTGTTGTTATTGTCGAGTCGGTCGGCTCCGAGGAACTTTATGAGTGTCTGGTTCTTCACCTGTGGCTCGGGTATGTATGTGAGGTAGACACCGGCGGTGTCGCTCTGGAACTTCACATCCAAGCGGAACTTCTCCTTCTCCACCGACGATGCGAGGTAGTACACGTTCTTCATCATCAAGCCCCAGTTGCCCTGATGTGGGTTGTTGCTGGTGTTCTTCAACGCCTTCACGTAGAGTGCCTTGTTCGAGTCGGTGATGTCCGAGGCGAACTCGCCCACCTGGTATGTCACGCCGCCGTATGTGTACTCGTAAGCCACGGCGAGCACCTGGTCGGTCTGCAGCGATGTCTTCAGCGAGATGTAGCCTAAAGCCTTATTCACGGTGTACTCCGACGAGTTGAGCAGGCGCGCACGCTCCAGCTTCTCGTAGTCGGATCCGCCCACGAAGCCGGCTATTCCGTCGAGCACGGTAGACGTCTGGTCGATGTCGCGTGCGGCGGCGTACTGCGATGTCATGGCTGCATACTCCGAGTTGGCAGCATTGGCAGGCACGGGCTGACCTGTGATGCCCCACAGATTGTTCGACACGCGGTTGTTCTCGCCCAAGTCGGTGAGGGCGATGATGTTACGTGTGTTCGACGTTACGCCCGACTTGTTCGTCACCCACACCTCCACGCGGTTGATAGTGATGCCCGATGTGAGGTTGGGCAGCGAGCGCATCGACTCGTCGTAGCGGTCGTGGAAGTACTGCGCGAGGAAGAAGTGGCGGTTCTCCTCGTAGTTGGCTGCGTCTATCTCGAACGGCGTGAACTGCTTGCCGCCCTTCGACGACACCGACTTCGACGACGACTTCTTCTGCGAGGCTACGAGCTGCAGCTTGAGCTTGCCAAACTGCAGGTCGGTGCGCAGACCGAAGAGCGAGGAGGCTCCGCGCACGAGCGACGAGTTGGAGGGGAACGACACGTTGCCAGCCTCGATGAGCTTCACAATCTCGTCCTCCTTGCCGTCGTACTTCAACTTGAGGCTCTGCGCGTCGAAGTCGAACGTAGCGTCGGTGTTGTAGTTGAGGTTCATGTTCACCTTGTCGCCCACACGTCCGTTCAGACTCACGTTTATCTTCTCGTCGAAGTCCATCGTGGTGGTCTTGCGGTTGCGCACGGGCAGCGACGGGTTGTCGATGCTCTTCATCGTGACACCGAACTTCAGCTCGGCAGTACCCTGCGTCTTGATGCGCACACCGCCCGGTCCGAATATCTTCTCAGCCGGTCCGAGGTCGAAGTGCATGTCGGTGAAGTCGAACTTCTCCTTGCCCTTAGCCTGGTATATCTCGTCGTTCTTCTTGCGGAAGAACTGGTTCATCATGCGTCGCTCGCTCCACTTGCGATACTCCTCCTGCGTCATCATAAACGGGGCGTTGATGTACGAGTCGGATATCTTCGAGCCGATGATGTAGCGGTCGAGCGAGTCGTTGTACACCACGTCCTGCTTCAGGTTGTCGGGACGCTTCAGGTCGGCAGCATTCTGGTCGAGGTCGTCGAGCGTTATGGGCAGCGTGCGCTGTATCTTCCAGCGCGGATGCAGCAGCGAGTCGGGTATTGAATCCTCGTTCTCGAGCTTCGGCTGCGCTTTGATAGCGAGCGTGTCGGGACGGTCGGCATTGGCATCGCGCTGCGGAGCCGCGTCGCGCGTCTTGCGCACGGAGAGCTTGCGCTGCGGTCGTTGCGGTGTCTGCGTGATGGCATACGATGCCACAGCCGCCATAACCATTACGACGACAAACACGCGAGCCGTGCCGAGCGAGCGTATCGCCTGCAGCCTACACTTAAAAAATCGGTTTATAATATTTATGAAATTCAAAATCAGCTTATTTATAGGAGGCTACGGCATCCTTGCCGTAGCCACGCAGCCACCAACTTATTTACTTAATCTGCTTCAACGCCAACTTCACCACCTGCTCAACGGGCAGCGTAGCATCGTCGGTGAGTATCGCCGTAACCACCTTAGCCGTTGGCGCAGGCGAGAAGCCGAGCATGGTGAGCGCAGCCACCGCCTCGTCGCGCACGTCGACGGGTATTGTGCTGTCGGCAGCCGTGCCGGCAGACACCTCCTGCGCTATACCCAGCGAGAGAATCTTGTCCTTCAGGTCGACTATGATGCGCTGCGCGGTCTTCAGACCGATGCCCTTCACACTCTTCAACACGCGCTCATTGCTCGTAGAGATGGCATTGCAGAGCTCCGACGGCGATGCCGACGAGAGAATCATACGCGCCGTGTTGGCTCCCACACCCGACACGGTGATGAGCAGACGGTAGAGGTCGCGCTCCTGCTTCGAAGCGAAGCCAAAGAATGTGTAACTATCGTCGCGACCGCCAGTGACAAGTGCCTCGTGCACAAACAGTTTCACGCTCTGCTTGCCCTGTATCGCCTCGTATGTGTTCAGCGAAATATTCAGCGCATAACCCACGCCGTAAGCCTCAACAATGGCCTGCGCCGGAGTGAGTTCTGCCAGTTCGCCCTTTATGTAATCAATCATTTCTCAGTACGTTTTATTCATTGTTTTGTTGTCAGCATTAAGCCCTCAAAGTGCTTAACGTTTATTAATAACGTACCTTTCCGCAATTTATTATATACACAGGCGCAGTTTGTTGCAGATACAGGCGCAGTTTGGTCGCTCTTCACCACATGTTTTGTCATCGTTGCGCGTCCGCCACCCGATCAGATTTCGTCCGCCACCCGATCAGATTCCGTTCGCAACCCAATCAGATTCCGTCCGCCACCCGATCAGATTCCGTCCGCCGTCCGTAGGAGGATATGGCATCTTGCCATATCCACGCAGCCCTCCACGCAGCCCTCTACGCGACCCTCCATGCTGCCCTCATAGAGGGTGCAGCGGTCTCCGCTGCACCAACCAAGCAACCAACCAAGCAACCAATCAACCACCAACCAACCATCCAACCAACAAACCAAACCACCCAACCAACAAACCATTTAATTTTACCCATCAAAAGCAGCCATATATCCAACAAAAACACTAACTTTGCAAATCCATAAAAACTCCAACCATATGCCCAACACAAACACCATCTTCACAGAAGAACATAACATCCAAACACCCTGCAAGCTCTTCATCGTGGGCGACCCACATGTACTGCTCATACAGCCATCGGCACGCCACGAGGAAAAGAACGACGGTGTGCGATGCGAGGTCGACCTTATTGCACAGGCGAGCCCCACAGGCTTCGCCATGGTCTTCTTCGACTGCGTTGAGTGGGCGCGTGCGCTCATGCCGTGGGCTGACGATGCCGTGTCGCGCGACGCAGAGGTAGGCAGGCACGCTCCCGACACGCTGCGCTTCATTGAGCACACCCTACTGCCATGGCTTCGCGAGCGTTTCGGCGCACTACCCTGTATCATCGGCGGCTACTCGCTCGGCGGACTCTTCGCCCTTTGGGCCGCACGCAACACCGATGCCTTCGCTGCCGTAGCTGCAGCTTCACCTTCACTCTGGATTAACGGTTGGGGCGAATATGCCGCTGCGCACCCCATCCTATCGCCACAAGCAACTGCACATCACAGTCTTAACACAACACTACCAATCTCAACACCTCAACATATCACCACTACAACACCTATTCACCTCTCCCTCGGTGACCGCGAAGAGCACTGTCGCAACCAGCGCATGAAGCACATCGGCGACTGCGTGCGTGCAGAGTACACCCTACTCTGCCAGCAACTCTCCCCCACCGCCGTCACCCTGCGCAGGCACGAAGGCGGACACTTCGGTGCCGAAGCAGAACGCACAGCGGAAGCATTCGCATGGTGCATAGAACAATTAGTACATAATTTTCAACAGCCACAAAAATAACACCAAATGATATACTTAAATAGCTTTAATTTGCCCCCAATAGACGAGGAAGAACACTTCTTAAATTCCTTTCGCCGTACATGCTACGACTCATACTATCCATTCAACTTCTTCACATCCGACAAACAACTTGGGCGTATCGACTTTTCGGACATCACAATACTATGCGGAAGCAACGGTTCGGGGAAAAGCACATTGCTAAATATCATAGCCGAGAAACTAAAACTGGATAGAAAAACCACATACAACAAGACCCATTTCTTCGACCCCTACCTTGAGAAATGTCGTTACGAATTAAGCGTACACGACCCATTACAACTAAAAAGCCTCAAACGCTTATCAAAGATAATAACAAGCGACGACGTGTTTAGCAACATCATCGAGGTTCGTGAAAGGAATGAAAATCTGAACTTCAAACGCGAATTGATTTTCAACGAGAAGAATAACATAAATCGGTACGGCGGACAAGGGCCACGCGGATTTAACACTGACGACCCACAAAGCATGAAAGCATACACCGACTATCATCAAAAGAGAAAACAATCGGGCTCCAGATACGTTAGAGAAAACGTCGGAGTAGACGAAAGAACCTACTCAAATGGCGAAAACGGCTTTAAATACTTCACCGACTCTATCCAACCCGGAGGCCTGTATCTATTAGACGAGCCCGAGAATTCGCTATCGGCAGAGATGCAGCTCGAACTGGTGCAATTCATCATCGGTATGGCACGGTTCTACGATTGCCAGTTCATCATGTCAACCCATAGCCCATTCCTCTTGTCTATACCTTACGCCAAGATATATGATATGGACAACTCGCCCGTCTCTGTGTGCAAATGGACCGACCTACCCAGCGTAAGAATTTATTACGAATTCTTCAAAGACCACGATTGCGAATTCAACAGAATCTAAACACAAACCCAACAACGCTTAGATACACAACAACCAGAGTCGACGAATATTGATAGCCGACGGAATATTTTTTATAAATAAGGTACATAATTCAAATAAAACCCTTATCTTTGCAAAAATATCTCTCCTAACGGAGAACAAACACAAGGTGTGAATTTCATAAAAGTTCTTGCAACTTTTGAGATATGACTTACTAATATATTTTTTGCATGCAATTAGTAATGACTATGCTTTTGCTATCGCCACCTATGGCGATGTGCAAGGACATAAAGTAGACGGCGAAGATGACGCAGGATTGCTTAGATTCACCTTCTACAGCCAGTGTAAGCCAACGCTTACCAAAGGGCATTCACATAATCGGGGCTGACAAACCATCGGCGCCGAGAGTAGAAACTATACCCATACCGAAACACAGTAGCTATTATGAAGATGTTGCTCAGCAGCCCACCTCCTGGAGCTATCTGTTCATACATCACATGGCGGTAAAGTCGTTTCAGAAGTGGCTTGAAGCATACAACGCCGACAACACCCGCCCCACTAAACAACCCTTCTTCATACACCAAGCCACCAGCTACGCCTACAAAAATGCGGAGACACAACGCGGTGTCAAGAAAATCGTGAAGCCCACCATCAGCGGCCTCGTCTTTCTGCAAGGCACCGTGAAGAGCATCCAGAAGTTCCTATCACAATATTTTCCTCAGTACCACTTAGTGAACGACTGTTGTCACGGGCGTCCAGCCTCCATACGCGACACCATCATGCAGCCCTTTATGAACGTACTGAAAGCCCACCCCGAGCAAGTCACTCTCCTCAACGCCCCCATCGAGAAGTTCGCCAAAGACCACGTGAAGCTCCGCGTCCTCACCGGTCCCTTCAAAGACTACGAAGGCTACATCATCCGCATCGACCGCAACCGCCAACTCGTCTTCGACTTCGCCGGCCGCGCCGTCGCACTCAGAGGCGTGCACCAAGAAGATTTTGAGGTGGCAGAATAGATAGCACAACAATTTTTCAACGCCAATATCTATGCACTTGCAAAAAGGACCCATACAAAAAGACTATACTCTAAATTGAATACTAACTTTCAGTTCATTCAAAGAGCGATTAGTTCACTTTAACGGGACTGTAATGATAAAATTTATAGATGATTATGTTAGAAATCAAAGATATATGCTCAGCATACCTTGAAGGTTATTTTTATGCCAAGATAACAGAGCATCTTATTACAGATAAGATTCAGAATTCTAATCTTGACATTCTCAAGAAAACTGCTATTGAATGTATGAAAGATTACATCGAACACTCAGCTTTTTCTAATGAAGAGAAAGAGAAGATGCAAAATAATTATGAGCATTGGGCAGATATAACTTTGCATGGAATCAAGCAACGATTACGTGACAGTGATAAATTGTTTGAATAGGTACAAAATAGCGCATTTACTAAAATAAAATAGCAATGGAAATAACATCAGAATGGTTAGCACCTATATTAACATCTTTAGCTGCAATCATAGCGGCTGTGTTTACTTGTAGATGGCAAATGCAGACTGAGTTGCGAAAGATATTGGAAAATTATGTGTCAGACAAGAAATACAAGGCTTATTATAATGCTGTCAACTTGTTTTACACTATAATGAATGAGAATAAACAAAAGGAAGTACAAACTTCTCCCATATCTTCAGATAAATTTGAAGTAATGCTGAAGGTCAAACAAGACCTTTTCGTATATGGTTCAGATGAGGCTTTCAGAACTTTTACAAGGTTTCTTTGTAGAAGCACTAACGACCAACAGCAAGATTATTTTACCCCTTTCTTGGATTTTATGGTAATCGTAAGAAAGGAGATGTCTGGGGGTAAGAGCAAAATAACAACAGATGATATTATGTTGAATTTGATGCAAAGTCACAAAGAGCTTCAAAAATATCATGATTTCATGAAGAACATCAGAAAAACATAAATGAATATTTCTGATAGAAACATCATTACTTTTTGATATAAACTCATTAGTGTCCCGCTAAAATATGGACACTAATGAACTGAGTTCTGTTCAAGAAAGCGGTGAGCTAGGCTAAAACACCACTTAATAGACAGTATTTCAATTAATCTAAAGAGCAATTAGCCTACTTTAACGGGACAACAATTAAACAATTACTATGAGCAAACTAAATATTTCTGGAATAGTGAAAGGTATTAAAGCCCAAACTACATATTTGACCCCAATAATTGAGGCTGTATGTAATTCTATAGACTCTATAGGAAACCGTCCTAACGGCTCTATTGATATTATAGCTATCAGAGATGGTCAGAAAAGCTTTAATGATAAAGAGGATTCTGTTTGTGGTTCTATCATTGGCTTTGATGTCATAGACAATGGAGTTGGCTTTACTAACGCAAATCGAGACTCTTTCGATACCTATCTATCAGGACATAAATACGAATCTGGTGGAAAAGGTTTTGGAAGATTTATGTATCTCAAGTATTTTAAAAAAGTGTCTATTGACAGTTATTATTGTTTTGAAAATAAGTATTGGCATAGAACTTTTGACTTTGGTCACAATGAAGAAATTATCGAGAATGAGACTAATGAATTGTGTCAAGAAGATATTGTTGCTTGCAAGACAATACTTCATTTGAAATCCGCAGTGAAAGGTTATAATGCCGACAATGGGTTAAATGTTATAGCAAGAAAACTTGTGGAACGCCTTTTGGTGTTTTTTGTAGATAATACAGAAGGCATGCCTATTATAACATTGAAAGAGAGTGATGGAACTAATCCTATTGTCTTAAATGATTTTGTAAGCAAGAATGATACAATCCAGTTTGTTCAAGAAGAATCTTTCGTATTACAAGATAAAAAGCATACAAAGCATCGATTTACTGTAAAATCGTATAAAGTCTATTTCTCCTCTTTGGCAAATAAAGTGATTTTAACAGCACACCGCCGAGAGGTTACAAATAGCCCCCTACACAATTATGTTCCTGAATTTAAAGATACGTTGATTGATATAGAAAATGGGAAACAGAGAAATTATGCTATCCGTTCCTATGTAATTGGAAAATATTTGGATGACCATGTTGATACAGAAAGAGGTGATTTCTCATTAGCCCATAATGAAGAAGACATTTTTGCCGACATATCCGTTGAACGAATCGAAAGAGAAGCTAGTCTTATAACGAAGAAATTCTTCAAGGATTACATTCAAGAAAAATTTCAGGTGAAGAAACAAAAGGTTCTCGATTATGTCACGAAGTGCGCTCCTTGGAACAAGGGTTTGTTGAAATATTTAGATTTAGAAAATCTTCCTATGGGAATAAGAGATTTGGATCTTGAATTAAAATTTCAACAAATCAAATTTGAAAAAGAGCAAAATACTCGAATAGAGATAAACGAATTACTCGAATCTCAAAAAGACTCGGATAATGAATCTTTTGAAGAACAAGTTGCTGAACTATTTACCAAAGTAACGGAAGAGGGAAAAAATGATTTAGCACATTACGTTTGTAACAGAAAAAAGGTTATAGATTTGTATAATGAGTTACGAAGACGAACCGAATCTGGCAAAGCTCATTTGGAGAGTGAACTTCACAATCTATTCTTCCCAATGATAAAAAACGATAGGGAAGTGGGTTATGAAGATCATAATTTGTGGCTTTTAGATGAAAGGTTAGTTTTTAGCAAGTATATAGCTTCCGACAAAGTAATATCTTCTAAAGACCATGAAGAACCGGACATTGCCATTTTTCATAATGAACAATCTTTCTATAATAAGCAAATGTTCTTTAGAAATGGAGAAAACAATATAACTTCTCCCATTACTATTGTTGAATTTAAAAGACCGAAGAGAACAAATTTTCCTGATGACGAAAATCCTATTCAGCAAGCTCTCAGATATTCAAGGAAAATATTGGATGGAAAGTACGAAATGCCTGATGGTATAGAGAAAGTCAAAGTAAATAAGGATAATACTCCAGTATATATTTATATAGTATGTGATATTGTTGACAAAATTAGGGATTTTGCTGATTTTTCAAACTTATCAGTTAGTCCTGATGATGAAGGTTATTTTGGTTATATACCAAAATATAATGCTTATGTGGAAATTATGTCATTTAAAAAAGTGATTGACGATGCAACAATGCGCAATAAAATTTTCTTCCACAAATTAGGATTAGAATAAACTATCTCACCCCAAACTTCAAATACAAACAAGTGAATAGCTTCAAATAAAAATAGCAATGAACAACTTCAATGATATAAAAATAGCCGTAGCCGGTACCGGCTACGTCGGTCTGAGTATAGCAACATTGCTGTCTCAGCACCATCATGTTACAGCAGTGGATGTAATCCCTGAAAAGGTGGATAAACTTAACAATCGTATTTCCCCTATACAGGACGATTATATAGAGAAATATTTGGCAGAGAAGGAACTCTACCTTAATGCAACTCTTGATGGCAAGGCGGCTTATAAGGATGCCGACTTTGTGGTGATTGCTGCACCAACCAACTACGACCCCATAAAGAACTACTTCGATACTACACATGTAGAGGAGGTTATCGACCTGGTACTTGAGGTGAACCCCGATGCCGTGATGGTTATCAAGAGTACCATCCCTGTAGGCTACACCCGTAGCCTCTATTTGAAATACGCTAAAAAAGGAGTTAAACAGTTCAACCTCCTCTTCTCACCGGAGTTTCTTCGTGAGAGCAAGGCTCTCTACGACAACCTCTACCCCAGTCGCATCATTGTAGGCTATCCCAAGCTTATTGACCGACCTGAGTTTGCCGAAGAAAACGAGGCAATAAAAGCTGTGACTGACGTAGAGAAGATGAAAGAAGCAGCCAAAACCTTTGCAGCTCTCTTGCAGGAAGGTGCTATCAAGGAGAACATTGACACCTTGTTCATGGGCATGAAGGAAGCAGAAGCTGTTAAACTCTTCGCTAACACATACCTTGCTCTTCGAGTTAGCTACTTCAACGAGCTCGACACATACGCCGAAGTGAAAGGACTTGATACCAAGGCTATTATTGATGGTGTTGGTCTCGATCCGCGTATCGGTACCCACTATAACAACCCAAGCTTCGGCTATGGTGGCTATTGCTTGCCCAAGGACACCAAGCAGCTCTTGGCAAACTATGCCGATGTTCCAGAGAACCTGATTGAGGCTATCGTTGAGAGCAACCGCACACGCAAAGATTATATCGCTGATGCCGTTCTAAAGAAGACTGGCTATTACAGCTATGCCGAAGACAATAGCTTTGATGCGACAAAGGAGCACAACTGCGTGATAGGTGTCTATCGCTTGACAATGAAATCAAACAGCGATAACTTCCGCCAGTCTGCCATTCAGGGAATCATGAAGCGTATCAAAGCAAAAGGTGCAGAGGTTATCATCTATGAGCCTACCCTCGAAGACGGTACAACATTCTTCGGAAGCAAGGTGGTGAACAACATGAATGCTTTCAAGGCACAGAGCCATGCCATCATTGCCAACCGTTATGATGCTTGTCTGGACGACGTGAAGGATAAGGTTTATACAAGAGATATATTTAGAAGAGATTAAATATATAAAGTAGCTTAATGCTTTGATAGAGATTAAATTTCCTATTAAAGCTTGTTTGGCATTTGATAAAAAAGCTATAAAGTAACACAATCTTTACATTTAAAAATTTAAGACAATGATAGCATCAGTACAATATAACGATTTGAGAGGCACAGTGGCTGCTGATGTTTCCGATTTCTATATGAATTCACTCCAGAAATATCTGGTGAACACATATAAAACCTATGATTCTGAAAGATATGTATGTCGTGGTTGTGTCATGTGGATAAGTGGCCAAATGGATGAACCTTCTTTGAGCATGAGCTTCCTATGCTGGGATAAGACTGCAGAGAAATTCGTTCGCTTCTATCCTAAAAAGCACATGGATTTGAAAGAGGCATTCTCTCTATTCAAACGATTTGAAGTTGTTATGGGCACAGATGTTAGTGATATAGATGTTAATGACGATGATTGTTTAGACTTAATCTGACATGGACAAACAAGTTACATTTCCACCATTAGCAATCAAGCAGATTGCCAATGTGATGGCTATTCAGAATCCTTCTGCTCCGAACTATTTGAAAGGACCAGAATTGGTTAACTTATTCAATGCATTAGGTTATCTTTTGGAATGGAAACAACTTGTGAAGTATAACAAAGAGTTGCTGTTTTATGCTTCGTCATCTTTGCAATTGAACAAGTTTGATGTGGAATCTGCATTCATGCAGGAATATTCTGATTTAATTGAGAAAAAAAATCTGCACAACTGCATGTCGTGAAATGATATAGTATAATTAAAATATGTTGACAAGTGATTAACAAAGAAAGCGATAAGCATGACAGACCAACAATATAATGAATTGCTGAAAGCCTACACAAAGTAGGCTTTGCCAAAAATGGCGAGATGATTTTAGAAACAATAAGAATAAAATTATGATATATAATTTTTCGATAATAATACCCCATAAAAATATTCCAAATCTATTAAAAAGATGTTTGAATAGCATACCTACCAGAGAAGATTTACAAATTATTGTTATTGATGATAATAGTGATTCAAAAATCGTAAATTTTAAAGAGTTTCCTGGTACTGATGATAAGCGTGTTGAATTAATATTTGACAAAACGGGACGCGGAGCTGGACATGCAAGGAATTGTGGATTAAACATTGCAAAAGGAAGATGGATATTATTTGCAGATTGTGATGATTTTTTTTCTGATAAGTTTGATACGTTCTTAGATAAATATTTGTCATCAGAAAGTGATGTTGTTTATTTTCCGAATGATACTGTAGATTGTGAAACGTTAAAACCTTTGAATTTGGATCTTAAAGTTCAATCTTTATTGCCGTTATGTGAGAAGAAAAAAAATTATGACCCTTTGCGCTATCTTAGTCATAATCCTTGGTGTAAGATGGTCAAACATAATTTAATTGTAGATAATAAGATTCGGTTTCAAGAGGTCAAGGCGAGTAATGATGTTTGGTATAGCACAATGGTCGGGTATTATGCTAAAAAAATAGAGGTAAGTGAAATACATGTTTATGTTCGTACTGTCCGTCAAGGATCTCTACAATATTCTTTAAATGCAGATAGCCTATTATCTCGAATCCATGTCGGTTATAAAGTAAATAAATTTTTAAAGTCAATTGGTAAAATTGAATATTACAATGAAACATGGGGGTATTTTTGTAATTTACGGAAAATATCTTTTTTGTTATTTTTTAAAAATATGCCAAGCTATATATACAATACCCCGTGGATAGC
>ERZ1026878.839-NODE-839-length-21366-cov-11.795880_pt1 | contig 21366 bp, 14 predicted proteins | sample MGYA00380169_ERZ1026878 | MGnify/ENA primary metagenome ERZ1026878 (study PRJEB33269, sample SAMEA4719805) | human gut metagenome | biome: human-associated habitat; feature: organic feature; material: feces | place: Cameroon | collected 2013-10 ...
TCTTCTTTGTAGAAGTCTTGTAAGTTACCTTAACCGGAAATATGGATGGTATTTTCCGCGGAAGTGTTGGAAATACTGGGTTTGTGAAAATAAATGGAGGTAATATTAGCGCTACAAGTAACACACAATTAACACATAAGAAACAGATAAGTGACAAATTGTTTCAGTTGTAATCCTTGTGCCATATGCTATAATATAGGTAGATAAACAAAGGATTTTAACGAAAGGAATCCTAACGGTCAATGACAAAAACAAATGATGACATTCATGTAAATAAAAAATATAAGGACACCGTATTCCGGAAACTGTTTGGCGAAAACAAAGAAAATGCCCTGAGTCTGTATAATGCGGTAAACCATACCTCATATACCGATCCGGATGATCTGGAGTATACAACTCTGGAAGATGTCATTTACATGAAATACAAAAATGATGTTTCATTTCTGATTGACAAAACATTGAGCCTTTACGAACATCAGAGTTCCTATAACCCGAATATGCCGCTCCGGGGATTTTTGTATTATGCGGATCTGTACCGGAAACTGATTCACCGTTCCGAGCGGCTGTACAGCAAGCATCTGTTGAAAATCCCACGCCCCCACTACATTGTATTTTACAATGGAAGTGAAAAGGACATGGCGGAAGAACGAAGGACTCTGCGGTTATCGGATGCCTTTGAAACAGATACCGGAGCTGGTGAATATGAATGGACAGCCACAATGATCAACATAAACAGTGGGAAGAACCAGTCCATCATGGACAGCTGCCATGTTTTATACGAATACGCGGTCTTTGTTGCAAAGATTAAAAGATACCGGGATTCCATGGAATTAAAAGAAGCCATTGATCTTGCCGTCAGGGAATGCATAGAGGAAAATATACTCAAAGATTTTTTGGAACAGCATCGCAGGGAGGTGTGTGATATGTGTCTTACTGAATTTGATGAAAAGAAATATGAAGATGTTCTCCGCGAGGAAGGCCGGGAGGAAGGACTTGCAGAAGGTCGTAAAAAAGAAGTATTTATGTCCGTACAGGAAGGTGATTATGGAATTGTGCGTGGAGCCCAGAAACTGAATCTTTCTGTAGAAGAATTTGAAAAAGAAATGTCTGCGGCCGGATATCAAATCCCGATAGAGGTGTAAAATTGAATGTATAAGGTAAATTTTTGTCCAACGGCATATTGTGGTAGGTACTAACCGCATTTTATTTTTGATGTATCCGCCTACCCGATTGTGCCGAATCGGAATTAACCGCGGATTCTCAGCAGCGCGACCGCACGATGTTGTAGTCTTATTTTAGGAGAAAGATTACCTGCTTTTGAAATAAGACCATGTAAGTTTAGAATTTGTTGGGCTGCCCCCATAAACCTGGAAACTCTAATTCTCAGGCAATTACATTAAAATAATTACATTTTATAAAAAGAGGCTGTCGAAGCAACCTCTTTTTTTATGAGGTGGACACAACATGAGATTTAGTACTTTTATGCTTAGTTACAAAAAGAAACATAAACAGTTAAAATCAACCATTACTTTTCGAAAGTTACCGTTTTATCGAAAAATAATTGTAATAATAGGTTTTTGATGATTATAATAGGTTGTTGTTTTAAAATAGCAAAATGTGAGTTGGCATTTGGAATTACATTACTTATTGGTAGCATATTCACAATAATTTTTCTGCACAAAAGTTTGTCAGATACCAGAGATCTGTCTGTATTAATACAAAATAGTAAGGAATATTCAACAGACAGAATGAATATTTTACTTGATTTATTTAAAGAAAATAATTTGCCAATTACCACGCAAAAAATTGACTTATTGATTGATGAAGCTAATCAAGCCAAACAGGATGCTAATCTGTTTTTACCACTCAAAAAACCTGTTAAAGCTCTCAGTGTATTAATTGTACCAATCACAATATACATTATTCAACAACTATTTACTTCATCTAATGTAGGAGCTAGTAATGCTATATTATTATTGGTGTATTGTATATTTATATTTGTTGCAGTTTATACCTTGATTCCATTCATTGAAGGGATAATGTACGGAATATATGATGATTTAATTTATGATTTGCGACAACTAAAAATATTTTATGTAAAAGAGAAATAGTGCAAACTAAAATTTAGTATCAGCAGAATATCAAATCCCAGTAGAGGTATAACGGAAAATTTTGAAACAGTTAGTTGGCATATGAAATGAAGAGAGAATCTGTAGATGAGCATCGTTTAAACAGCGGATAGTCCATTTTATTCATCTTCCAAAATATCCAGCAGATATTTTGCATTATTTACCCAGTGATTTTTTAAGGTTGATGTTATAACGAAGATAAAGAGACAGAAAATATTAAAAACCAAAATATACTTAAGAGTTGACGTATAATCAGAAAATTTAATTCCATTTTCCGCGTCCTCATTACATTGTATTTTACAACGGAAGCGAAAAAGATATGGAAGAAGAAAGAAGGACTCTGCGGTTATCGGATGCCTTTGAAACAGATACCGGAGCTGGTGAATATGAATGGACAGCCACAATGATCAACATAAACAGTGGGAAGAACCAGTCCATCATGGACAGCTGCCATGTTTTATACGAATACGCGGTCTTTGTTGCAAAGATTAAAAGATACCGGGATTCCATGGAATTAAAAGAAGCCATTGATCTTGCCGTCAGGGAATGCATAGAGGAAAATATACTCAAAGATTTTTTGGAACAGCATCGCAGGGAGGTGTGTGATATGTGTCTTACTGAATTTGATGAAAAGAAATATGAAGATGTTCTCCGGGAGGAAGGCCGGGAGGAAGGACTTGCGGAAGGTCTTGAAAAGGGTCTTGCAAAAGGTCGTAAAACAGAGGTATTTGTGTCCGTACAGGAGGGGGATTATGGAGTTGCACGGGGAGCCCAGAAACTGAATCTTTCCGTAGAAGAATTTGAAAAAGAAATGTTTGCGGTCGGATATCAAATCCCGGTAGAGATATAAAGGAAGGTCTTGCGGAAGAACTAAAAAAGAATATTCCGAGGAACGGAAAACTTTACTTGCGATCACTCAAAAGTGTCAGTATTCGATTTATTGCTGAATGCTGGCACTTTTTGTATTACATATTCCGTTTTGTACTGTTGCCGAAATTTGATATTCTACGTTATAAGTGGTTCCTCATTTTTGTCACTTGCCAGTCTATTATATGTTGATTACGTGTTACTTGTAGCAATAATTTTGCATCAACTGCTGTTTACAAATCCAATATTTCCAACACTTCCGCGGAAAATACCATGCGTATTTCCGGTTAAGTAAAATCTCACCGAACCCTGTATTAAAAAACACAAAACTATTGGTTACAAAGGGATTTACTTCGGCGATTAAAGTAGATGGTGGAAAAATTAAGAGTTGCAGCTCTGCCAATAAGCAAATTGCTACCGTAACGAATAGTGGAAAAGTTACCGGAAAAAAAGAGGGTAATACAAAAGTTACGGTTAAACTTACAAATGGAAAGAAACTTATTTGTAATGTATCTGTTAAATCAAATAAATACAGTGGGAAAAGGCTTACCATCAGTGATACCACATATAATCAATATCATTTAAAAGTTTATTCTGCTCATTTTGATAATAAAGGTAATTTAATTGTTAAGTTTATGGTTGCAAATAATAGTTATGGAAAACTCACGAAAATTCCAAAATTAAAAATCACAGTTAAAGATTCGAAGAAAAATGTGGTGACAAGTTTCAAAAAGAATTCTTATACCATAAATGTAAATAGTTATAAGAGCAAAAGTTATACCATCTCTATTCCAAAATCCTCATTGAAAAAGAACAAAGATAAAATTGATGTTAGAACATGCACATTTACAATTTCTGGAAAAGATGCGGATGCAAAATTATAATCTGGTAGATAACTGGCATTTTATATAAAAACAACTCCTCCGAAAAACGTAAGTTTCCCGGAGGAGTTTTGTCTACAGACCAGTATTCTTTTCAAAGATAACTACAGTCTGCATACTGTTTTTCATTAGATTATCAATTACTGAATAGTAATTACAGTATTTGGTAAATCTACCTCAACATCTGTATAAACATTTGTGTCAGGAACCTGAACTTTTACAACCAGTTTTGTAACTGTAAAGTTATTCTGACGAGCAATTGTATCGTTTGTAATATCTACATTTACCTTACCAGGTACATTGTTAATTGTTCCTTCAACTTTGACAATATTGCTAGCTAATGCAGAACTATTAATCTTGTAACCATTATAATCTACTTCCTGAATAGCCTTTTCAAGAGCCTGTTTTACAGTTGCAGAAGAACCAAACTGTAATACATTTGATGAAGAATACTCAGGAGTGAAAGTAACAGATGCTTTACCCTGATTATCAGAGATTACAAAATTAGAAGTATATACCTTTCCGTTATATCTTGCAATTACTGTATAAGATCCAGCGCCAAGACTTTTTGTCTTATAGGCACCACCTGAAACTACACTAATGTTCAAATCCTTACCAGTTACAGAACTAAGAAAAGATGTAGCAGTAACACCATCAACGTTAATTGCGGCATTTGTTTTTACTGTTCCTGTAACAGGTGCAGCTTCATTACCTTCATAACCAAAGATAACCGTTCCATCGGCTTTTTTAACTGTGTAAATTACACCAGAATTTACAACTGTTTTATCAACGCCGCCAGCAACACCAATCAGGCTAGCTTTAATGTCAGCTTGATCTGAAGTCTTATCAAGATTTCCTTCTTTAACAGTAGTATCTACAGTTTCATTATCAAAGCTTACTCGGTAGCTGTCAATTTTAGAAATATCATTTTTATCCGTTGGCTCTGAAACAACAATGGTAAGTACCTGGGATACTGGATTTTTTCCATCTTTCCAATACTGGATGTAGTAATTATAAGTACCAATCTTAGCAGAAGCAACATTAACGGTTACTTTGTTACCAGTTGCACTAATAGAAGCAAGTCTCTCGCCGTTTGAGGAATCTTTATACTCAGGCTGGATATAGTCAGTACCTAATGTCCAATCATCGCCATACTGATCCTTTAATGTTGCTTTAACTGTTCTTGTTGTGTTTGCTGTATTAGAGATTGTAAGGTAGTTCTTATCTAATGTGATAGAAGCAACTTCTCTCTTAGCAACAACATCGATAGCTACAGATCCAACAATCTTGTTGTCTCTGTCTTTAAATAACAAATAAGCAGTACCGACTTTAACACCCTTAAGAACTACGGATCTTGTCTTATTGCTATCTACAGTGATTGTGTTACTGTCAAGCATCAGAACGCTCTTGTCAGAAGATTCAACAGTATATTTGTTATATACAGAATCGGAAACTTCTTTTCCATCAGCATCTTTGATCTTAAAGTATGCTGTTGTACGAGTTGTATCTTCTACAGCAATCTTGTTTGAATCCTTAGCCTTGTCAAATGACTTACCTGGTTTATCAATCTTTACAGCAAATTCGCTGACTGCAGACTGATCTACTGCTGTAATGGTTACTTTCTGTGCAGCGATATTATCAACTGGCTTACCATCTTTGTCATATTTTCCAGACTTGTATGAGATTTCTGCAACTGCAGTATCTCCAGCCTTGTTCAGATAAAGGTTGCTTCCACTTGTGTAACCATTTCCATTTGTATTGATGGTAAATGTATAAGAAGAATCAGCCTTTCCGTAAGGAAGTTCTTTGACAATTACACCATTAGCATCCTTGGAAACTAATTTGATTTCCTTTTCTGTAGCATATGGAATTGTCAGTGGATCAACTGAAATAGATGCAACCTTTCCATCAGTAGCCTTGAAAGACTTTGTAATACCATCAAGTGTTACATCATAATCAGCAGCATCGCTGAGGTCAGCGAACATAGTCAGGGTAACTTTTGTTGTGTTCTTGGAATCAACAGCAATCTTTGATACCGGGTACTTAACATTTGTCTTAGGATTTACTACTGTAAAATCAGTTGCCTTAAGAGCTTTTGTATCTCCCGCAACATCTACAGTAAGCTCTCTAAGTTTTGACTGTGTTACACTGTTAAGGATAAATTTCTTTACTTCTACATCCTTAGTAGTTTCAGCTGAATCCTTACCAACGGTAATCTTAGCTGTGATTGTTGCCTTACCAGCCTTAACACCAGTTACTGTACCGTCAGCTGCTACTGTTGCAATAGAATCATCGCTTGATGTGTAAGTAATTTTAGCTCTTGAAGAATTTTTCTTAGTATTTGTTAACTTAGTTGTGCTTCCAATAGCTACTACTGAATCTCCAGATAAAGCAACGCCTACCTTAGCAACTTTCAGTGTGTAAGTAAGTTTCTTTGTCTTTGCCTTAGCATTCTTCTTTGTAGAAGTCTTGTAAGTTACCTTAACCGGAAATACGCATGGTATTTTCCGCGGAAGTGTTGGAAATACCGGATTTGTAAACAGAGTTTGGGGCAAAATCACTTCTACAAGTAACACGCAAGCAACATACAAGAAGCGATTAAATCTGATTTATGGCTTCGACCAGCGCAGGTACATCCAGATGCGTGTAAATCCGTTCCGTCAGGGACATAGCGCCGGAATGACCGACTATTTTTTTGATGGTCGTCTGATCGACGTGTGCTTCAGCGAGCAGGGAAATCGTGGTGTGCCGGCAGCAGTGAGGTGTATGATCGATGTGCAGACGAAACATCAGAGGCTGGAAAACATTGTGGTAATACATATAATAGGTAAAATGCTGGCTGTCCAGAGTATGGATGAGATATTCACAATCGGAACAGTCATGAAGCCAGCGCTGGTAAAAGGGGAGTACTTTGTCAGCAATCGGAACTTTTCGAATGCCGTTTTCGGTTTTGCTGTCAATGACATCAAAATATTGTTCGGACAGATGAACGTTTTCTTTTTTCAGATCCAAAAGCTCTGAGACGCGCACACCATTGTATATTAGCATGAGGACTGTCTGGCAATAGGGATCGTTTTTGTGTTTCCACAGGAGAGTAATCTCAGAAGTGGAAAAACAGCTTCGTATGTTTTTATTAGGATTCCGGTCTTTGTATTTCGAGATATTTACATAGGCAGAATAATCTTTTGAGACAATTTCGTGCTTCATGGCATAAGAATAGAGCTGGTTAAAAAGAACACGGATTTTTTTCAGGGTAGGATAGTTTTTGCCACAGTGATCAATCACCTGCTGTAAATCATTGAGTCTCAAATTGTGAAATGGCATATCAGCAATGTTTTCACAAGTGGCAAAGGCTGCCCGATAGCCTTTGATGTTGGAGTGGGAGATGGTAGGAAACTTTTCTTCGGACCATCGGAGATAAATTTCCCGGAATGTTAATTTCAGCGTTTCCCCATCGATGGGATAATTATTGTAACGTGCCAGAATCTGCAGAGCTTCCGACCGGGTAGGAGCGTACCCCAGAATCTGGTAGTGCTGGATGCGCTTTCCAGTGATGTCATTGATGTGCCAGCCCGTAGTGATGCGTGCTGCATAGGGTCTTCTTCTGTTGCCGGAGAGTTTTACGACTCCACCGTATCCGTTTGGTAATCTCATTTTTCTTCCTTTCGTGTGTAAAAATTTATATTATCGTGTCAATCATACACATTTATTTGTAAAATTTTTAAGTAACACACAAGTAACAAAAAAGTGTTTTTTCCTATTATATATATTTTTCGTGTTGAAAAAACGAAGGTTTAGAGGTATTATATTCTAGAAAAATTGTTTACTAAGGAGAGAAAACTTTGAGTGAGAATGGATATCGAAATTTAAAAAAGACGAATAAGCTGATGATTCCCGTCATTTTGATGATGGGGTTTGTGCCATTGCTTGTACATATGTATTCTTATAATTCAAATCTGTCGCAGTTTGACTGGTTTCCAGCCAATTCAGATACACAGACAGATTTCTTTTTTGCATGGAAGATGATTGCGATTATAATCATTGGAGTGGTGATGGCTGCAATTCTGTTGTATCGGCATTATGTGAAGAAAGAGACCCTGCAGTTTGAAAATTCTTTTTATTTTCTGATGGTATACGGACTTTTTGTTCTGATGTCAGCACTTTTTTCAAAGAATAAGCATTGGGTATCCGGCGGAACTTATGAACTTTTTGAGTCTGTGTGGGTAGTTTTTGCGTATATGCTGCTGTGTTATTATGTATATAATTTTGTGAATGAAGAAAAACATGTGGAATTCATTTTGAAAATTTCGGGCATTGGCATGGCGATTGTTACAGTGATCGGCGTATTTCAGTATTTTGGACTGGACTTCTTTCAGTCAAGTTTTGGAAAACATTTGATCACAAATCCTGGATGGTGGAAGAATTTAAAAGAGCTGACGTTTAATTTTGCACCCAAAACTTCTTATACGACATTATATAATCCGAACTTTTTATCGTTTTATTTTGGTATGCTCATTGTGTTGGCGGTATGCCTGTTCATTGCGTCAAAAAAGATATGGCATCGGATAGTGCTGGCAGTAGCGGTAGTATGCTGTGCCATCTGCTTGAAAGGAAGCGGCAGTGCGAGTGGATGGATGGCTCTTGCATTGGCAGCAGTGGTACTTATACTTGTGCTTTTGAGCCGGAAGAAAAAACTGTTTGTTGTGGGTGCTGTTGTAGTGGTAATTGGGATTATAGCAGCAATCGTACTTGGAAATACCACCTCAGCAGGTGAAAGTATAAAAAATACAATTGTCGGTACATATCGGATGAGTGACAGATATGCCTTAGACGGAGTAGAAACCAATACGGATGATGTTGTGCTTGACATTCATGGAAATAAACTGAGTGTCTCTTATACTGTGGGAGAGGACGGAACAACACAGATCAGCTGCAAAGATTCGGATGGAAACGAGTTAAGTCAGACGATTGTGGATGCAGATAACCAGGTGACAACGATGGATGACAGCCGTTTTTCTGGAGTGCAGCTGCAACCGGTATCTTTTGGAGATAACCTACCCGGAATTTGTGCAACGATTGATGGTGTGCAGTGGAACTTCATAAATACCGACGAGAATGGGTATGAGTATCTGAATCCTGCAGGGAAATTAGTGAAGTTTGAGAATCCGAAGGTTTCAAAAGTATTTTTGGATGATGCAATGAGTGGAAGGGGCCATATCTGGAATAAGACAATCCCGGTTTTGGGCAAACATGTATTGATGGGATCTGGTGCTAATTCTTATATGTTTGAAGTGCCACAGGCAGATTATATCAGCCAGAATTATTCATACGGTGCAAACAGCTATGACGTAAAAGCTCATTGCTGGTATTTGCAGCAGTGGGTGGAAACCGGACTGATCGGTACATTGGCACTTCTGGTATTTTTGTTCTGGTATCTGGTACAGTCGATACGCATTTACCGCAGAGTGGATCTGCACGAGAGTATCAGCTGGGTTGGATTTGGATTATTTGCGGCAGTGCTGGTGTACATGATTGCAGGTATCGCAAATGATTCCAATGTATGTACCGCTCCGGTATTCTGGGGCATGCTTGGCCTGGGACTTGCAGTGAACCGGATGCTGGTTAAGAAAGAAAATCTTTTCGCAAAGGAACCGGTTTCTGAGAAAAATGATGTTGTTGTGGAACAGAACGACCTTAAAACGGAAAAAGCAGTGACAACAGAAACTTCTGCAAAGAAGCAGTCCGGAAAGAAACAGTCAAGAAAACAGAGAAAATCAGTCAAGTCATGAAAATGAGAAGATTATAGGGAGTAATTTTGACATGCAACAAATGAAAAACCGGTTTGGGGGAGAAACGGCAAAATATATACGAATCGTATTGTTGGTAATTTACGATATATTGGCAATCTTTCTGGCGGAAATTCTTTCTATCTGGACACGTTTTGATTTCAGTTTAAAGAGTGAGCAGGGAATTCCTTTTTTAGAGACAGCATTGCAATATTTCTGGGTAAATATGATTGTAACCATTGTGATATTTTTTATTATGCATCTGTATAATAGTCTGTGGGAATATGCGAGCGTACAGGAACTATTAAATGTAGTGATTGCGTGTCTGCTCAGTGCTGCAATACAGAGTCTGGGGATGCATATGTTCCAATGGAACATGCCGCGTTCTTATTATATTTTGTATTTTTTCTTTTTGCTGGCACTGGTGTCCGGAAGCCGCTTTGTATACCGGGGACTGCGTATCATACGACACAGTTATCTGGGAGATGCATCCAGACATGCCATTGCTACCATGGTGATTGGAGCAGGAGACAGTGCAAATTTCCTGATAAAAAATATGGAGAACAGTCCGCTGATCCGCAATCGTGTAGTATGTGTGATCGATGCAGACAAGAATAAGATAGGAAGCACCATTCTGGGAGCTCCGATTGTGGGAAATGACAGCAAGATTCCATGGGCAGCAGAAAAATACGAAGTGCAGGAAATCTTTATTGCCATCCCGAATCTGCCGGGAGATCGAAAGAAAAAGATTCTGGAATTGTGTAAAAACACGGGATGTAAAATTAAAATTTTGCCTAGTATGGCGCAGATTGTGAATGACGAAGTAAGTGTCTCAAATTTCCGTGAGGTGGAAATCGAAGATTTACTGGGACGGGAGCCGGTGAAGACAAATCTGGATGAGGTCATGGGATACATTGCGGGAAAGGTTGTACTTGTAACCGGTGGCGGTGGTTCCATCGGAAGTGAACTCTGTCGCCAGATTGCGGCGCATCATCCTTCGCAGCTGGTAATATTTGATATTTATGAAAATACCACGTATGACCTTCAACAGGAGTTAAGAAAGAAATTTCCGAATCTGAATCTGGTTGTGCTGATTGGATCTGTGAGAAATACCCATCGTGTGGATACCGTATTTTCGGATTATAAACCGGCAATTGTTTTTCATGCAGCGGCACATAAGCATGTGCCACTTATGGAGGACAGTCCGAATGAGGCAATCAAAAACAATGTATTCGGTACTTATAATGTGGCTATGGCAGCAGGAAGAAACGGAACGGAGCGCATGGTATTGATTTCTACGGATAAAGCCGTAAACCCGACCAATATCATGGGAGCGTCTAAACGTATCTGTGAGATGATTATTCAGGGAATGCAGCATCGTTTTCCGAAAACCAATTATGTAGCGGTTCGCTTTGGAAATGTACTGGGAAGTAACGGAAGTGTGATTCCTCTTTTCAAAAAGCAGATCGCAGAGGGCGGACCAGTTACCGTTACCGATAAGAATATTATTCGTTATTTTATGACGATTCCGGAAGCAGTATCGCTTGTCTTACAGGCAGGTGCTTACGCAAAGGGCGGAGAAATCTTTGTGCTGGATATGGGAGAGCCGGTAAAGATCGATGATATGGCAAGAAATCTGATTAAGTTATCCGGATTTGAACCGGATGTGGATATCCCGATTGTGTACACAGGGCTTCGACCGGGGGAAAAGATGTTTGAAGAGTGTCTGAAAGAAGAGGAAGGACTTCAGAAAACGGAGAATGATCTGATTTTTATCGGAAAACCGATTGAATTTGACAGGGAAGAGTTTTTTGAACATTTGAAAGATCTGAAGAAGACGGCATATGAAGATGATCCACAGATGAAGCTGGTGGTGAAACGGTTAGTGCCTTCGTATCAGGTGGAAAAAAGCAAATAATTAGAAGTAGAATGGGGAGCAGTCGGAGCGGCTGCTCTCTTTAATTTTACTGCATGCTCTATTCGTAAATGGTATAATTCTTAAGTGAAGTATCACAGTTTGAGCAATCAAAAAAGAACAACTGTGCATAAACTACAGTTGCTCAAAATGTGATTCTTCATGATTGTACCAGGTTGCGGAATTTTAGCCAGTACATTATGGGGATTGAATACGCCTGTCCTTCCCACAAAAATAACGTCATGACAGGGTCTTACGTTAATTTATAAGGTATATTATCCTGCCGGAATAAAAAGAGACATGGCAAACAAGCCCTCTGCCGGGGGCTTAGAAAAACATATGGGAACAGATGTTTAATTCTGGAGGGCAAAGCTCCTGCCAATATGCCGCATGCTGTTTTTTCCACAGCATGGGCACAGGCTGATGCCATACTTCCAAACGGTCTTCATTACTTCTGCAACAGAAGAGCCGGTGAAGCGGGATATAAATTTCCGGTGTCCCTGAATCCGGAAGATGATGTGGAGGTTTTTCTTCTTCCGGCGATTGTTTAAGAAACCATAGTACCGGATTTTTTGGAACCCGGCCGGGAGCACATGCATCATCAGACGGCGGATAAACTCCACCGGTGTTATGCGGACAAGGATTTTGTCTCCGGATCTGTAGTCTTTTGCCCGGAAGGAAACCTCATTTTCCGTAATAGAGACAATGCGGGAGTTGGTAATGGCAATGCGGTGGGATAAATAGAACGTCTAAAGCACGTTTGGACAGAATCGCATAGCGGTCAGAACGGTTTTTGCCATGCCTGATATGGATGCGCATGTTTTTGCGTTGGATATCTTCATAACGAAGATGACAAACTTCGCCAATACGCAGACCGGAAGAATACATGAGTGTGACCATAGCCTTCTGCTTCAAATCCGGCATGGAATCAATAAGGATGGAAACTTCCTGTTTGGAAGGGACAAAGGGAAGATATTCGTCAAATCTGCGCATAGGAAGCTGGGTATCATCCCACGGTTTGTGAAGGACATACAGGGTAAAAAAGCGCAGCTGTGAAATAGCACAGTTTATGGTACGGTCAGTAAGACCACGGAGGGAAATCATTTCCCAAAAAGAATTTAAATAATTGTCCATGATAAAATCTCCTTTGAAATGTAATAGAAAATAGAAACATTTCAAAAAGGGGAGGTGGACGGGGAAAAAACAGATATGTAGTTGTTGAGTTAAAAAATCCATGGTAACATAAGCATAGGAGTTTGTGTGTATTGTTTATTGTTAAGGTAGGGGTATCTCAACAATACAACATATACACAAAAACTGCTATTTTTTTTGAAAAGTAGTGGTTTCATGTATTGGGGGGCTAGCCGTCGCGCTAGCGACTTGGCACAATTTAACAAAAGAAATATCAGAGAGCGAGGAAGAAAACATGAGTCCAGAAGTAGTTAAACCAGAAATAATTGATACACTAGCTAATGCTGGACAAGCTTTGATTGCTTCTCCAGCAGTGCAAGGTGTGGTTTCATCTTTAATTACAACTTTGTTTTTCCGAAAAGGAGAAAACATTAAAGTTATGGAAGCATTAAAAAAGAAGGAATTTGAAAAAGTTCTGGAGGAATTACTTGGAGCGGGAAGGCTTTCCTATGTAGAACTGTATAAGTGCCGAAATTTCTTGAAAATTGCAAAACGGGCAGATGAAATGATCGCATCTAATCAAGAAAGGCAGCCTGAAATGGAAGTAGAAGAGAACGTAGATCAGACTACATTTAGCTTTGACTGGCTGATGCGTTTTTTCGATGCCGTTGGAAATATTAGCAACGAGAATTTGCAACAGTTGTGGGGGAAAGTTTTGGCCAATGAGATTGTGAAGCCAAAGGCTTGTTCACTCCGTACATTAGAGATGATTCGGAATATGTCATCTGAAGAAGCAAATATATTTTCGGATTTATGTAGGTATGTTATGCAAAGTGGGGATATTTATTATATTGATGCGGCTGGATTTTTTTGTGAGGAAGATGGAGATGAAGAATGTCGGGAGTTTATAAGAAACAGGGGATTGTCTTATGAGAGACATATTGTGCCATTGTTAGAGGCAGACGCACTTAGCCAGGATCATGATTTGGCTTTATATATTTCTAAAGATACAAATTTGGAGATGCACAATGATAAAATATGTGGTATTGTCATGAGCTACGCTGATGTTCCTGAGTTATTCCGTAGAGATGCTTATTTATTAACCGCTAGCGGAAAAGAACTATATTCTGTTATTCAAAACGGTGGGGGATTTGAAGCAGATGAAGAATATGCGGTGTTGTGCCTAAAAGGTATGAAAGAGAGAAATTCAGAATTTTATGTAGGAGCTTTTCTAATCGCGCAAGGCGGAGAAGGGGAGGATCTTTTGGAGAATTAGGATGAAATAAAACTATATAATATCGAAAAAGTTCATACAAAAAACAAAGGAAGGAAATGCCATGGTTCATTCAGAAAAATTAGACGAAACTGCATTATGGAAAGAATATAAGAAAAAAGCTGATGCAGGAAGCGAAAGATGTATATGGGTAAAAAAAGTTTATGAATATGCTGCGAATTATTTGAAGGATGTTCGCAGAATCTTTGGAAATTATACGTTGCATGACGAAACACATATCTTAAATGTATTGGATGCCATGGGAGGATTGCTGGGAGATCAGATTAGTAATCTCACTGTGGGGGAACTGGAACTGCTGATTTTAGTTGCAAGTTTGCATGATGTGGGCATGGTTTACACAGTTGAGGAACAGAAGGCACAATACGAGGATACAGAAACATGTAAAAAATTCTTGAGAGAACATTACCCGGAATTCCTGGGGAGCACAGCAGAAGAATGGACAGAAGATATGCGGCAGTGGTATCTCCGCAGCTTGCATTCTGAACGTGTGGCTGAGGTGCTGCATAATGAGGCATGGAAGGAACTGATCAGTCAGCGCCCAATAGATGTCGTGCCATTCCAGTGTATTGTGTCCGTTTGTGAGGCACATGGTTACAATCCTTCAGATATGGTTGGTAATCATGATTTGGATTACTTAAATGCAAATGATGTCAGTCCATTGTTTTGTGCACTACTGCTACGGTTGGGCGATTTATTGGACTTCGATGATACCAGAGCACCAAAGGTATTGTACAGCTATGTAGGAGACAACGAAAAAAGTATTGAAGAGTGGAAGAAACATCAGGCTTCTGCCGGATTTTTTTATCCGGCATCTCCTTCGACTGAAGCTTTGCCGTATAAAGCCCATTGTACCCATCCAGGTGTGGAGCATGCGATCCGTGATTTTCTGGACTGGATCGAGGTTGAACTTGGAAATTGCATAAGGTTGCAGAAGTCTTGTAGAAAAAGCTGGCAACAGAACTTTCCTTTTCCCCGGACTATTTTACGCAATGAAATTGAATCCGATGGATATATGAGCGGAGATTTTTGCATCACGATGGATCAGACAAAGATTCTGGAATTGCTGACGGGAGAAAATTTGTATGATAACCGGGATGTTTTCGTGAGAGAATTGCTTCAGAATGCGATCGATGCCACTTTACTTCGAGGAAAAATGGATTCTGATTTTATACCGGAAAAGTCCCGTATTGATTTCTGGGAGTGGAATGACAAGGATGGAAATATCTGGTTCCGTATTGATGATGAGGGAACTGGAATGACCATGGGAATGCTGCAAAGATATTTTCTGAAAGTGGGAAATTCATATTACTCTTCCAAGGAAATCGAAAGAGACTTAAGAGATCACCATCAAACAGAAAAGTATTATGGTATCAGTCGCTTTGGAATCGGTTTTCTGTCATGTTTTCTTAATGGTGATTATGCGGAGGTGTCGACTCTTTATTTTGATTCTGATAAAAACCGGCGAGAAGAGGAGACCACGAACTCGAACATGAACAAACATTATGGATTGCGATTGCAGGTGACGGGACTCAGCGGATATTATACTTTGTTGAATCAATCACAAAACCACTTCACAAATGAGCCAATGCCAAATCCGGGTGATTTTGTTACAGAAACTTCTTATCAGCAGGAAAGAAACGGATATCGGAAGAATGCCGGAACTTCGATTGCGATACGTTTGAATCCAGGAAAATTAGGAACTTTAAATTTGAAGAATACAGTGGAAAAATATCTGTGTGGTTCCCGGGTGCCTGTGTATTATAATAATGAGAGGGTTGGGCAAACTTATGATGAGATAATGAAAGTAGCACATGATGTAGAGGGGGAGAAAGTTTATGAGCTAACGGATGAACTGAAAGAACAGTTTGATCAGAAATTTCCCAAGGTGCAGGGACAGTATCCGAAAATTGTAATGACGACCATTCCTTTGGATACAAAAGACGATCATGTTTTACAAGGGGTGTCCGGAGTATTGACAAAATATGACTTGCGTTTTGAAAAAATTCCCTGTTGGCAGGTGAAAGATTTGAAGTACGGAGTTACTTGGCGTGTTGAAGTGAGAGATAAAAGGCTTCAAATAGTACTATATGTAATGCATTTGGGAGAATATAATTTAAGTTACGAAGATTGGGATGAATTTAAAGAAATGTATGATGCAGAAGAGATAAATGTACTTGCAGATGCATTTGAAAATTGTGATGTGTGTCCTCAGTCAGAAGAGCAGTTGGGAGAAATATGGAGCCCGTTTCGATCATCTGCTAATATATATGAAGTCTGGAGAAGTTATCATGATCGTGAGCAACTTCAATTAATGAGAATTTCTCTTGAGGAATGTGGGTGCCCAGAAATTATCCCCTTGAAATCAGACACACGAGATGAAGTAATTAGGTGTGCATATCAAGGTGTTGTTGCGGGAAATATGACTGAACCGTACGGGATAGATTATTCCAATATGGGAATGTTTTTTATGGAAAATTCATATCAGCCGATAACACAGGCTAGCCGTGAAAAAGTGATGAAGATTCCGATAGAAGTGGGGGTGTATATTTGCGGTGTTGCCAATAAATATAGGATGATAAATCTATTGCGAGGGCAAAGTAAGTGGATTGCATATTGGAGTGATTTAATAATAAAAAGTTGGAAAAATGTGAAGAATCTGCTATTGAGACAATGGATGGAATGTAATCAAAAGGATTATTTTGAGCAAAGATTGCGTTTTTTGAAAGAGCCTCTTTCATCAGAATGGAGGAAAAATTGTTCTTATATAAATATTTATGATGATTTTGTTTTATTAAATTTGTATCACGATGTATATTTGCAAGATCATTATTGGATGAAAATTGATTATGAGAAAGGGCAAACAATTTTGTTCTTTAATAAAGAAGAGGAATTAGAAGTGGCATTAGATCTTTTTCCACCAATGCGATTTTGTAAATCGGCGAATGATAAAAGTCGAAGATACCTTTGTAGTGAAGATTCGTACTATCGGAAAGGAATTACTCTGGATCATCCTTTCATGATCTGGCTCATGAAGAATGCTGTTTTAATGAATAAATATTACCAAAGGCAGTTTAGACAGATCATAGACAGCCTTCGATATAGCGACGCAAGAGATATTATTTCTGGAGTAAATACTATTCGCCAGCAACTGATCAGCTTGCCCGAACATCATGGAGTGGATGTATATAACTTTCCACAACTTAGCAGGGATGATTTTTGGTATATGGAGGATGATGAGACATCCATATAGATGGAATATTTTCTAGTACTAGGGAAAAGCCTGGGGTGTGATTCATTGAATCACGCCCCATAAATAGTTTTGCATCTATTTAAAACTAAGAAATTTTCGCTTGTTCTGTAAGAAACGATAAAGTCGACTAAAAGCCATGAAAATGAAAAAAGATAGATGAAAACGGAAAAAAGTAGCTATATACGCATATATATGCTATAATAAATTAGTTTAAGGAAATGAGCATAACGTGGTTATGAACAGAAGGAGAGTTGCAATGGCACACAAGAAGCTTTGTAAAACCCTTAAAATATTAGCAGGAGCGGCTGGGATTGCATTTGTTGGAATGCAGCTTGTCGCAAAAAAGAAAAAGGCTGACTATACATACAAGAATGAACCAGAAGAACAGAATCCGTTTGAAGGCAAGAAGGTTGTTTTTGTAAAAAATGACAATGATGCTGAAAATGCAGATGGTGTCAGGGGACACTTGGAAGAGTCAGGTGTTGTTTTCACACAAGAATCTTTATATAGTAAATATGCCAAGAGGGCATTAGATGTAGTTCTTTCGTTTGGAGGATTATTTGTTCTGTCCCCACTATATGCAGCTATTGCACTTGCGATTAAAATTGAGGATCCGGGACCTGTACTTTTCACACAGAAACGGTTAGGAAAAAACAAGGAATATTTCAAATTACATAAATTCAGAAGCATGAAAGTATCTACCCCTCATGATGTGCCAACACATCAGTTGGACAATCCGGATCAGTACATAACCAAGGTTGGTAAATTTATTCGTGCACATAGTTTAGATGAATTACCACAGATCTGGGATATCTTTGTGGGAAATATGAGTGTCATCGGACCGAGACCGGGATTATGGAATCAGGATCTGCTTACCGCAGAGAGGGATAAATATGGTGCAAACGATGTGAAACCGGGATTGACTGGATGGGCACAGATTAACGGAAGAGACGAACTGGAGATTCCGGTAAAAGCGAAACTGGACGGCGAATATGTGCAGAAACAGTCATTCTTATTTGATCTGAAATGCTTCTTAGGAACCGTTTCTAAGGTTTCCCATGACGATAGTGTTGTTGAGGGTGGAACCGGAGAAATGAAAAAAAATAGTTACAATTATTCAGAAGGAAAAACAGATGAAGAATTGATTGGACATATTGGATTTGGTGAGACGGTAGAGGTGGATTTCAACACAAAGAAGAAAGTGCTCATTACCGGAGCCGGATCATATATTGGACAGTCATTTATAGAATATGCACAGAAGTATTATCATGACAATTTTGAAATTGAAGAACTGGACTTGAAAGATGAATCATGGAAAGAAAAAGATTTTTCAAACTATGATATTATCTATCATGTGGCTGGTATTGCACATGCGGATGTTGGAAAAGTTTCGAAAGAGACAAAGAAAAAATATTATGAGGTAAATACCGGATTAGCCGTTGAGGTAGCGGAAAAAGCAAAGAGAGAAGGGGTAAAGACATTTATCTTTATGTCTTCTATGATTGTTTATGGCGATTCTGCACCATACGGACAACAAAAAGTAATTGATGAGACAACAGTTCCTAAGCCGGCAAACTTCTACGGTGACAGTAAGCTTCAGGCGGATGTGGCGGTCAGAGAATTGGCGGATGATACTTATAAAGTCATTGTTTTACGTCCTCCGATGATCTATGGAAAAGACAGCAAGGGAAACTATCGTACATTGGCTAAGCTGGCAAAAAAATTACCGATATTCCCAGATGTGGATAATGAAAGAAGTATGCTTTATATCGAGAATCTGTGTGAGTTCTTATGCCAGGTTATGTTACTTAAACCATATCATAGAAATTCGGTTGTATTGCTGCCACAAAATGGAGAGTGGACAAAAACATCGGATATGGTAAAAATGATTGCAAAGGCTAGTGGGAAAAAGATAGCGGAGTTAAAATGTTTTGCACCGGCAGTCTGGATTGGAAGTAAGATGCCGGGAAAGATTGGTGGTCTTGTGAATAAGGCATTTGGAAATAATTGTTATGATAAACAAATTTCTTGTTATGACGGTTTGAAATATCAAGTGGCTTCTGCTAAAAAATCAGTTGTAAAAACAGAGGAGTAAAGTATTGAAACCTAAAGCATTGATAGTTGCTTCTGTAGCATCTATGATTCAACAATTTAATATGCACAATATACAATTACTTTTAGATCAGGGGTATATTGTTGATGTCGTTTGTAATTGTAAAGAGGGAAATACTATTTCTGATGAGAAAGTGAAAGAAATGGTAAAAGAGTTGGCAGAAAAAGGGGTTTCTGTTACACATGTACCTATTCCGCGTAAGATATATGACATAAAAGGGATTTTTAAATCTATAAAGCAGATTAGGAAAATGTGCAAGAAGGAAAAGTATGCACTTATGCATTGTCAATCGCCAATAGGTTCAGTGGTGGCAAGGGCAGCCGCTATAAAGGCTAGAAAAAATGGAATGAAAGTGATATATACAGCACATGGTTTTCATTTTTATAAGGGAGCTCCAAAGAAGAATTGGATTATATTTTATCCGATTGAAAAAGTATTTTCTTATGTGACAGATGTTTTGGTTACAATTAATAAAGAAGACTATAGATTTGCAAAACGAAATATGAATGCCAGAAAAACAGTCTATATTCCAGGTGTTGGTGTTGATATCAAAAAGTTTAGGAACGTTTCATGCAATCGAGTTTCAAAAAGAAAAGAATTAGGATTAAAGGAAAATGATTTTTTTATTTTATCAGTAGGGGAGTTGAATCAAAATAAGAATCATGAAGTTATTATAAAAGCAATTGCATTATTGAAGAATCCAAAGATACATTATTATATTGCAGGAATTGGTAATAAAGAAGAATATTTAAAGAAATTAGCAAACGAATTAAACGTGCATTTGCATTTGCTTGGGTATAGAGAGGATATTCCAGAACTTTTGATGAGTGCTGATTTGTTTGCATTTCCATCGTATAGAGAGGGGCTTTCGGTTGCATTGATGGAGGCGATGGCAGCAGGACTTCCGTGTGTAGTAAGTAACATTCGTGGCAATGTAGATTTAATACAAGAAGGAAAGGGAGGTTTTTTATGTAAACCGCAATCAGTGAATGTTTTTTCAAGAAACATTAAAAAGATTGTAGATGATAGAAAATTAAGAATGAAAATGAGTGTATATAATTTAAATAGAGTAAAAAAATTTGATCTTGAAAAAATAAAAACAATGATGTGTCAGATTTATTTTGAAAACAATGAATGGTAGTGCTGGTGAAAGAAAGTACGGAGAATGTATCAAATATACGCAGAAAGAGGAATAGGGATATGAATTCGATACCTAAGAAAATACATTATTGTTGGTTTGGAAGGGCAAAGAAACCAAAAGAAACTGTAGAGTGTATAGAATCATGGAAGAAAATTTTACCAGATTATCAAATTGTTGAATGGAATGAGGAAAATTTTCATATTGAAGATAGCAATGATTATGTAAAAGAGGCTTATGCTGCAAAAAAATGGGCATTTGTATCAGACTATGTTAGACTTTATGCGCTGTATCATGAGGGTGGAGTGTATTTTGATACTGATGTGATTTTGTTTAAGAGATTTGATCAATTTTTAAATTACGATTTGGTATTTTCATTTGAGTCAAAAGACTATGTTGCAACATCTTTTTTTGCAGCAAAACCTAAGAATGAATGGATTTTTGAATTTATGAATGTGTATCATTCTATACATTTTAAAAAAAATTCGGGAATGTTAAAAACTGATGTGACAAATGTAATGATTTTAACGCATTTGTTGGAACGTAAGGGATTGACATTAAATGGGAAAACCCAAAAAATTGGAAATGCTATAATACTTAAACAGAGTACTTTTTCGCCTAATGATTTAATTAACATATTTGGAAAGTTTAGAAAACGAAGTTATGCTTATCATTTTGCAGGGGCTAGTTGGAAAGAAAAGAAAAAAAGTAGTGGATTTAAAAGCAGGACTCGTCGTTATTTGATTGGCATAGCTCGTAATACAATTGGTACTGATAGACTGGCGAAAATGAGCAAGAAGATAAAAAGAAGCGTGTCTTAAAAGAGCAAGTAGAGGAGAAGTGCTTTTGTATAGAAATATTT
>ERZ1026878.842-NODE-842-length-21294-cov-13.406140_pt1 | contig 21294 bp, 16 predicted proteins | sample MGYA00380169_ERZ1026878 | MGnify/ENA primary metagenome ERZ1026878 (study PRJEB33269, sample SAMEA4719805) | human gut metagenome | biome: human-associated habitat; feature: organic feature; material: feces | place: Cameroon | collected 2013-10 ...
GGCGGCGGACATGACCGTTTGTGCCCGCTGGCGGGCAAAAGTGCTGGTTTGCCGGGGCGCAGACGGGCGGGAATTTTTATGTCCAACGGGGCAATAACAGAAATTTTGCGGAGATTTGCCATGCGAGAAATATAGGCACAACACAAAGAATACATATAGCACACAAAAAACATCACACATACATATATAAATATGTGACGGCATAAAAAGTGTTTCATATTTCCGTATATTAGTTTTTTTGGCTTATTTTGCCACAGAATCGCGCCGGGCGCACCGAAATTCTACGTTTCAAGCACATGAAAAAGACCAACGACAACACAACAAACAAAAACAAGTACGAGCTATCACTTGAGCACAGCCGCATAAATTTTATAACCGACCTTATAGCACCGGCTGGCAACCCAGAAAACGCCACCGTGCCAACATACATCACCATTCTGTGCACCAAAGGGCATGGCGAGCTCACGCTCAACGGCCTCGCCCTTTCCATCAACAAAAATGACATGCTCGTGTGCGCGCCCGGCGATATAATAGAGAGCAAAGGCATCAGCGACGACTTTGAATCATGCGGCTTTGCACTATCAAAACAATTTTATGACGATCTCACCCACATTCCATTAGGTTTGCTCAACACGCGCGTATATATATCGGAACACCCAGTGATGACCATTAGCGAACACGCGGCACACCTATTCATACAATACTACGAACTAATACGTTCAAAACTCTCAGCCCCCGCTCCTACCAAGCACCACCAGCTTGTTACCGACCTGTTGTTAGAAGCCTTTATGTACGAATTTCACGATGCGCTCGAGATAACCACCAACGCCAGGCCCGTGCACTTTACCTCAGGTGACAATCTGTTCAAGCAATTTTTAGAACTGATATTGCAGTCGCACCCCAAGCCACGTTCAGTTGTATGGTACGCCGACCAGCTTAACGTCACGCCAAAATACTTAAGCTGTGTAACAAAGCAATGCTGTGGCGAAACCGCATCAACCATCATCAACCGCTACGTGCTTGAAGACGTAAAGCGCAATTTGAAACGTCCGGAAAAGAGCATAAAGGAAATCGTATGCGAACTTGACTTTCCCTCAATATCATTTTTTGGCAAATACGTAAAGAAACACCTTGGCGTCGCCCCCAAATACTACAGACAAAACTTAGGAGTAGAAATTTAGCAAGCAGGAACAGACAGGCAAGGCCCGAACCAAGACAAATGAAACGACCCAGCAATCATACCATGCAGACGCTTGACAACTACGCCAACTGACATTCACATAACATAAAAACATTATATAAAATGACAAAAGAAGAAACACGCATTGTGCTCGAAGCCATCAAGACACGCCGCAGCTTTCGCAAATACAAAAGCACCCCTGTGCCACAAGAGTTGATAGACCAAGTAATAGAAGCCGGCACCTATGCCGCATCTGGCAAAAGCATGCAGCCATGGCTCGTGATACAAGTGACAGACGAAGACACGAAGCAGCGCATCAGACGCGCCAATGCACTGATAATGGGAAAGAGCGAAGACGCAGACCCTTTCTATGGCGCACCGGTTTATTTGATAGTACTGTCGGAGCGTGCCAACCCCAACCACGTGTATGACGGCACACTAATGATGGGCAACATGATGCTTGCAGCCCATGCCGTAGGCCTTGGTTCGTGCTGGATAAATCGCGCCCGCGAAGAGTTTGAGCAGCCCGAATGGAAAGCCTGGCTCAAGGAAATCGGTGTAGAAGGCGACTACGAAGGCATAGCCCATCTGGCATTGGGATATCCCGATGGCGAACCACGCGAGCCAAAGCCCCGCAAGGAGTGCGTAATAAAAGTAGGAAAGGCTTAAGGACGATTCTAAAAAATTCTGATTTTAGAGTTCTCCTATTCTGAAATAGAAATTATTAGAACCGCCCTTAAGCAAACCACACCATTGTCAAGTAGATGTTCAAGCACCAACATGAGGCGTCATGCCACATGTTGGTGCTTGAATCGTATTATTAAGTGCAGGCACAAGCAGGCGCTCAAAAATACTTTTGACAATCGCCAAATGCCATTTTTACATTGAATACACGTTCTCGGGTGCATTGCCCCTTCATTCTCAACCACACAGCCCGACTTGTCAACCGACAAACATTGTGGCTTAGCCTTGCCTCACGAAAGCTGCCCATCATCAGCAATGCACCTTGCGCATATTGCCAAGATTGGTAATCAACAGCATACGCTCCTCGTCAAGTTTACCTTTTTTCAGCAAGCGCCTGTTATACTTCCACCAATTCAACAAGGCCCGATTGTCAACACGACGCTTGTCGGGCAACTGGCCAAACTCCTCAATATAAGCTTTGAGTTCGGCATATCGCGTATTCCAAATACTCTCACGTCTTGACAACTTTTCCATACACAAGATATCAGAAGTTCCTCAACACAAAATCAGCTCCGGCACCAATCAACATCTTTCGCGAATGATTGCCCCACTCCACTCCTATGCAGCGCCCTACCCGTGCATTGCGCCCCATCTCTATGTCGAAGGTGGTGTCACCAATCACCGTGGTATCGGCGGGCAGCACATTAGTCAGTTCGCAAAGGCGTTCAATCGGGGCCGAATCAGGTTTGTGCGCAATCACGTCCTCACAAGCCACAATGTAATCAACATAGCGCAACACCCCCAACTGCTCGAGCAGGCTGCGCACCGAATCGTGCCCACGACTGGTTGCTATGGCCACAAAAATTCCGCTTTCGTGCTGGCGGCACATTTCTTCGTCCACCCCCGGAAAGAGCGTAACCCCCTGCGTGCCTACCTGTTCAAACAGCACGCGGTAAAGCGCCGTGGCCCGCTGTACCTCGTCATTTCCGCAGGGGAGTGCAGCCAACTGCGCCACACTTGCCTGAAGCGGCAAACCGATGGTGCTGCAGATGGCCTCGTCTGATGGCACAGTCCACCCCATGCGTCTGAACGTCTCCGTCATAGTTTGCACTATACCTTGCGAGGTATCGGCTATGGTACCGTCAAAATCCCATGCCACCAACTGGCGACGCAACGAGTAGCGCGCCGTCACCCCCTCGCCGTCAAAGCCGGGTATAGGCGGCACACACTTTGTCACCTCCACATCAACCTGGCGCAACGTAAAAAAATGACGCAACAAGCAACGCGCCACACGTGCTGCCACGCGCTCAATGAGCTGCGATGGCTGCTTCATCTCCCGGCCTACAATGTCATACACCTCGGCATAGTTGATAGTCCCCTCCAGTTCGTCGTGACACAACGCATGATGGGCATCGCGGCCGTCAATATGTAACACGAGCGAAAGCATAAATTCGCCCCCCACCTGCTGCTCTTGCGGCATCACACCGTGCCGGGCATGAAAGCGCATGCGCGGCATGGATATCGTAAAAGCATTATCTTGAATTAGCATACAAGCATATTTTGTTAAAAACGTGTGCAAAGTTAACCATTTGCACGCAAACAAGGAAATGGCTGCAATATATGCCACTGCTTTGGTTCGCCCACTGCCCCGACAGAACCTACCGTGTACCTAACACCTACATATATATATGTACGCGCGCGTGCGCGCGCGACAGAGAAAACCCGAAATTTGTCTACACTCTGCACTTTATGATTACAACACGTTGGTTATCAATCATTTAAGCGTGTATACACTATCTGCACGCCGTCTGCACTACCTGCACTCGGCAAAAAATTGTTTGAACAAGGTTCAAACACCCATATCAAGCAGTAACCACCCTAAAGAGAATGAGGAAAAACGCTAACGGGAGGTAGAAATTTCTGAAGGAGCAAACGTTTCGACGCTCCCCCTATACAGAAAATTCGGAGTGGCACAACCCTAAAAAGCGAGTGGGTACACAAGCATGCCGCACGGGGCACAGCAACAAGTGCAGACTCCCCGCCGGACGTGCCGACAGTGCAGACGCCGTGCACACAAAGTGCAGACTTGTCTACACTGCTCAAACGATTGATTTTCAAGGCAGTGCATACAAAAAGTGCAGAATGACGACAGCTTTAAGAAATACGCATATAGATGCAGTTTTGACATAATAATGGTGACCAGTGTCACGCGTCAGCACTACAGCCTCTCGCAAATGTCCCACGCATCAGACGGACACACAACAGCCCATGCCACAATGTGTGCCAAGCATCTGACTATTTTGTCAGTCCACCGCCACCATGTTCCTCTGCGAAAGGCGCATTTTGGCAGTAATTTGAAATATTTGTTATAGATTTTTCCCCACCCCACCCATGGCAATATCTTTGCCTATATGCAGGACGTAAACAACAACGAACAAAACAAATAAAACATACAACTATGAATTTCGACAACTTTACAATCAAAGCACAGCAGGCCCTGCAACAGGCTATTGACCGTGCCCAGCAAAACGGGCAACAGGCCATTACCCCTGTACACTTGTTGGCCGGTGTGCTGGCAGTGGGCGAAAACGTGACGCAGTTTGTGTTTGGCAAAATGGGCGTCAACGAGCATGCACTGCAAGCTGCCGTTAACAGCGAGTTGCAGCGGCAGCCCCGGGTGAGCGGTGGCGGCAGTCCCTACCTTGACCAAGAGGCCAACGAAGTGGTGACGCGTGCACAAAGCATAGCCAGCAAGGGCGGCGACAGCTACGTGGGCCTTGAGCCCATGCTGCAAGCTCTGCTCGAGGTAAAGAGCACAGCATCGCAAATGATGAAGGACGCCGGGGTGACCACCGACGGACTGCAACGCGCCATTGAGGAATTGCGCGGTGGACAAAAAGCCACCTCACAAAGCGCTGAGGACACCTACCAGGCATTGGCCAAATATGCCCGCAACCTGGTGGAGGAAGCCCGCAACGGCAAACTCGACCCTGTGATTGGCCGCGACGAGGAAATACGCCGCGTGCTGCAAATTTTGTCGCGCCGTACTAAAAACAACCCTATACTGATAGGTGAACCTGGTACTGGTAAGACAGCCATTGTGGAGGGTTTGGCCGAGCGCATTGTGCGCGGCGACGTGCCCGAAAACTTGAAGAACAAAAAACTCTACTCACTCGACATGGGTGCACTGGTGGCTGGTGCAAAATACAAAGGCGAGTTTGAAGAGCGACTGAAGAGCGTGATTAACGAGGTGACACAAGCCAATGGCGACATCATCTTGTTTATAGACGAAATACACACCCTGGTTGGCGCCGGCAAGGGCGAGGGTGCCATGGACGCCGCCAACATTCTGAAACCTGCCTTGGCCCGTGGCGAACTGCGCAGCATAGGTGCCACTACACTTGAGGAGTACCAAAAGTACTTTGAAAAGGACAAGGCGTTGGAACGCCGTTTCCAAACGGTGATGGTGGACGAGCCTACCCCCGAAGATGCCATCAGCATTCTGCGTGGATTGAAGGAGCGCTACGAAAATCACCACAAGGTGCGTATTCAAGATGACGCCTTGATTGCCGCCGTGCAGTTGTCGCACCGCTACATCACCGACCGCTTCTTGCCCGACAAGGCCATCGACCTTATGGACGAGGCAGCAGCCAAGCTCCGTATGGAACGCGACTCGCAACCTGAGGAGTTGGACGAGATTACACGCCGCCTGCGCCAGCTTGAAATTGAACGCGAGGCCATCAAGCGCGAGAATGACACCGCCAAACTCGAACAGCTCAACAAGGAGATAGCCGAACTGAGCGAGAAGGAGAAAGACTTGCGCGCCAAATGGGAAGGCGAGAAGGAGGTGCTCTCACGCATACAGCAAGACAAGCAGCAACAAGAGCAGCTCAAATTTGAGGCCGAACGCGCCGAACGCGAGGGCGACTACGGCCGCGTGGCCGAGATACGCTACGGCAAGCTCAAACAACTTGACGACGACATCCGCGCCCAACAGGAGCAGCTCAAAAATCGCCAAGGCACCGAAGCCATGGTGAAGGAGGAGGTTACCCCCGACGACATAGCCGACGTGGTGGCCCGTTGGACAGGCATACCCGTTACGCGTATGCTGCAGAGCGAACGCGAAAAACTGCTGCACCTTGAGGCCGAACTGCACCGCCGCGTGGTAGGCCAGGACGAGGCCATCGAAGCTGTGGCCGATGCCGTGCGCCGCTCACGTGCCGGACTGCAAGACCCCAAGCGGCCTATCGGTTCGTTCATTTTCCTTGGCACAACGGGTGTGGGCAAGACCGAGCTGGCCAAAGCTCTGGCCGACTACTTGTTCAACGACGAGAACATGATGACACGTATCGACATGAGCGAGTATCAAGAGAAGTTCAGCGTGAGCCGTCTTGTAGGCGCGCCTCCCGGATACGTAGGTTACGAGGAAGGTGGCCAGCTCACCGAAGCCGTACGGCGCAAACCTTACAGCGTGGTGCTCTTTGACGAAATAGAAAAGGCACACCCCGATGTGTTCAACATTCTGCTGCAGGTGCTTGACGACGGCCGTTTGACCGACAACAAGGGACGCACGGTGAACTTTAAGAACACCATCATCATCATGACCTCGAACATGGGTTCGCAACTCATTCAGCAAAAGTTTGAGGCCATCGCCAACAAACGTGCCGACGAACGCGCACGCATTATTGACGAGACGAAGGGCGAAGTGCTCGAGATGTTGAAGAAGACAATACGTCCGGAATTTCTGAACCGTATTGACGACATCATCATGTTTGAACCGCTCACGCAACCTCAAATCGAACAGATCGTTCGTTTGCAGGTGGCTGGCATTGCCCGTCTGCTCAAGGATCAAGACGTACAACTCGATGTGGCCGACGATGCCATAGCCCTTGTGGCCAAGGCCGGTTTCGACCCCGAATTTGGCGCCCGTCCTGTAAAGCGTGCCCTGCAACGCTTGTTGCTTAACGACTTGAGCAAAGCCTTGCTGGCCGGCACCGTGGACAAGACAAAGCCTATCCACGTCAAGGCCGACGGCGACAAACTGGCTTTCAGCAACTGACAGGCATAACACGCACAAAGACCTTGGCTGGCCCATCTGCCATGCGTCGTGTGCGCTGCGGTCAGGAGCACCAGCCAAGCGTTTTGCAAACTGATATATTAAAGGACTGCCACTACACAACAATGGTGTGGCAGCCCTTTTTGTGTATGCCGGCAGTATGCCCCAAGTGTAAACCTCCGGCATACGCGCAGAGCGTGACGCAATGAAATATAACAAAAAAACGATGCTCGACGCTTGGCATACCAAAAGTTTTGCGTAAATTTGCCGCACGTTTTGGTCAAAGCCGGAGATGAGGACCGCTCGAACAATTTCTCCACTGAGGGCCGTGTTGCCCAACCCGTTCCTGCCGCCACTTGCCCACTTGCGGCCAAAGCTACTATTACTCACTTTATTATTAACTCATTAAATGGAGAATCTTAAAAACATTGCACCGCTTGCGGACTTTGACTGGAACGCATTTGAAAATGGTGCCACAGAATCAACTCAGAGCCACGACGAACAAGAGAAGGCTTACGATGCAACACTCGGCCGCGTAAACGAGAACGAGATTGTTGACGGTACCGTAATTTCAATCGGTAAGCGCGAAGTTGTTGTAAACATTGGCTACAAGAGCGATGGTATCATTCCTGTAAATGAATTCCGTTACAACCCCGACCTGAAGGTAGGCGACACTGTAGAGGTGTACGTTGAGAACCAGGAAGACAAGCGTGGCCAGCTCGTGCTCTCGCACAAGAAGGCTCGTGCAAGCAAGTCTTGGGAACGCGTTAATGCCGCTCTCGAGAACAAGGAAATTATCAAGGGTTACATCAAGTGCCGCACTAAGGGTGGTATGATCGTTGACATCTTCGGCATCGAGGCATTCTTGCCCGGTTCACAGATCGACGTTAAGCCTATCCGCGACTACGACGTATTCGTTGGTAAGACCATGGAATTCCAGGTTGTTAAGATCAACCAGGAGTACAAGAACGTTGTTGTATCACACAAGGCACTCATCGAGGCTGAACTCGAAGCTCAGAAGCAGGAAATCATCTCTAAGCTTCAGAAGGGTCAGGTACTCGAAGGTACCGTTAAGAATATCACCTCTTATGGTGTATTTATCGACCTCGGCGGCGTAGACGGTTTGATCCACATCACCGACCTTTCATGGGGCCGCGTAAACGATCCCCACGAAATTGTGGAACTCGACCAGAAGCTCAACGTTGTTATCCTCGATTTCGACGAAGAGAAGAAGCGTATCGCCCTCGGTCTCAAGCAGCTCACTCCTCATCCTTGGGATGCCCTCGATCCTAACCTCAAGGTAGGTGACAAGGTTAAGGGCAAGGTAGTGGTTATGGCTGACTATGGTGCATTCGTTGAAATCGCACCGGGCGTTGAAGGCCTTATCCACGTTAGCGAAATGAGCTGGAGCCAGCACTTGCGCTCTGCTCAGGACTTCCTCAAGGTAGGCGACGAGGTTGAAGCTGTTATCCTTACTCTCGACCGTCAGGAACGCAAGATGTCTCTCGGCATCAAGCAGCTCAAGGACGATCCCTGGAAGGATATCGAAGTTAAGTACCCCGTAGGCTCACGTCACCACGCCAAGGTTCGCAACTTCACCAACTTCGGTGTATTTGTTGAACTCGAAGAAGGCGTTGACGGCCTTATCCATATCTCTGACCTCTCTTGGACCAAGAAGATCAAGCACCCCTCTGAGTTCACTCAGATTGGCGCCGACATCGAGGTTGTTGTTCTCGAAATCGACAAGGACAACCGCCGCCTCTCTCTCGGTCACAAGCAGCTCGAAGAGAACCCCTGGGACGTATTCGAGAACACCTTCACTGAAGGTAGCGTTCACGAAGGCACTATCGTTGAACTCATGGACAAGGGTGCCGTAGTTCAGCTCGAATATGGTGTTGAAGGCTTTGCTACTCCCAAGCACCTCGTTAAGGAAGACGGATCACACGCCAAGGAAGGCGAGAAGCTCCCCTTCAAGGTTATCGAGTTCAACAAGGACAGCAAGCGCATCATCCTCTCACACAGCCGCACCTTTGAAGATGCTCAGCGTGGTGAGACTCCCGCCGCTCCTCGCAAGCCCCGCGCAAGCAAGGCTAAGAGCAGCGATATCCCCACTATCCAAAACCAGGCCGCTACTACCTCACTCGGTGAGAACGACGCCCTGGCAGCCCTCAAGGCTAAGATGGAGAAGGGTGAATAATTCCTTACTTTGGCGTTAATTGTTATTAACGTATATACAATTTGGTTCCGGAAGCTGTGGCACGTGAGTGTCGCAGCTTCCTCTTTATATATACACACCGCACTTGCAATGCGCTTTGCCCCCACTCGTGCTGGCACTCCATTCGCTGGCAAAAAAGCTTAAAGTCAACGGTTTGAGCATAGTATGTCACTTATTGTTAGTACCTTTGTAAATATTACATGCCGGCAAATACAGCCGGCGGGATTTATTAACTGCATACACATTTTCTATTCATGATAAAGACAGCAAGACTTTTGCCAGCCATGCTGGCTACCCTGCTTGTGCTTTCGGCTTGCAAGGGTAACAAGAATAACACGCCGGCCCTGGCCGCCGACACGACAAGCTTTGTCGACACCACTGCAGCCGAACAAGTGACTGACTCCACCATTTATGGCAAGGCCAGCGAGGACTTTGGCATGAGCACCTTTGGCATGATAACCGACGACGGTGACACACTCAATGTGTGCCGCACAGCCAACGATGGCACTGATGCCAAAATATATGGCAGCATCAAATACGACGACCGCTATGCCATGACTACACGCGACAATGGCGAGTCGCTCGGCGTGCTGATTAACTTGACTGAGCTTGACAAGAAGCTCAAGAACTACGAAATACGCAACGGGCACTTGGTGGTGAACGGCGACACGGTGCCAGTGGAGAATTATTTGAAATAACGCAAAGCAACAGACAGATATGTTTTCAGGAATAGTAGAAACGACAGCACGCGTAGTGGCTGTAGAACAAGATAAAGAGAACAAGCACTTTACGATGGCTTGCGACTTTGGGCACGAACTGAAAATTGACCAAAGCGTGGCACACAACGGGGTTTGCCTGACTGTGGTGAAAATAGACGGCGACCGCTATGTGGTGACGGCTATGGACGAAACTCTGAAACGCTCTAACCTGGGACTGCTGCAGCCGGGCGACGAGGTGAACGTGGAGCGCTCCATGATTATGAACGGGCGCCTTGACGGACACATCGTGCAGGGACACGTTGACACAACTGCCACCTGTGTAAACATAACCGATGCCGACGGCAGCTACGAATTTACCTTTGAATACGAGGCAAGCGACGAGATGATTGCCCGCGGCTATTTTACGGTGGACAAGGGCTCGGTTACGGTGAACGGCGTAAGCCTCACTGTGTGTGAGCCAACCCGCAACACCTTCAAAGTGTGCATCATTCCGTTTACCTACGAACACACCAACTTTCACCACATCAAGGTGGGCACGAAGGTTAACATCGAATTCGACATCTTGGGCAAGTACATCAGCCGCTTGGCCAGTCTGCAGAACAACACTGCGCAATGATCAAGCTACTTATGATATTTGCCGGTGGCGGTTTGGGCAGTTTGTGCCGTTACAGCATTGGCGCAGCGCTGCTCAAAAATGTTGACGGACACTTTCCTTGGGCCACTTTTGCGGCCAATGCCGTAGGTTGCCTGTGCATCGGATTGCTTGCGGGCTACTTTGAAAGGCGGCAAGCCGGACTGGTGTACATGCTGCTGGTTACAGGATTTTGCGGTGGATTTACCACCTTCTCGACATTCTCAAACGAGAGTGTGCAATTGATGCGGCAGGGTTTCTATTCATTAGCTTTAGGCTACATGGCCCTGTCTATGTGTACAGGTTTGATGTGCACCGCATCGGGGTTTTGGGCCGCAAAGAATATCTGATACACTTTCACCATCTACTCTATTATGCGCAAGAAAGAACTATACGAACACGTGCTGGCGTACTTTGAACGCACCATGGACGCTACCGAGACGGAGTTGCACTTTAGCAACCCCTTTGAATTGTTGGTGGCCGTCGTACTGTCGGCACAATGCACCGACAAGCGCATCAACCAGGTGACGCCGCGGCTGTTTGCCGACTTTCCTGTGCCCGAAGCTATGGCGGCCACCACTCCCGAGGTTATTTACGATTACATCAAGTCGGTGAGCTATCCTAACAACAAGGCCAAACATCTGGTGGGGTTGGCCAAAATGCTGGTGGAGCGGTTTGGCGGCGAGGTGCCATCTACGCTTGAAGAACTGACACAGTTGCCCGGCGTGGGACGCAAAACAGCCAATGTCATACAGGCTGTGGCTTTTGGCAAAGCAGCCCTGGCAGTTGACACGCATGTGTTCAGAGTGAGCCACCGCCTCGGACTTGTGCCACAGCGCTGCACAACCCCATACAGCGTGGAGGTGGAACTTAAAAAACACATACCCGAACAGTTGGTGGCCTCGTCACACTACTGGCTCTTGCTGCACGGGCGTTACACTTGTTTGGCTCGCAAGCCCAAATGTGACAAATGTGGATTGCGCGACGTGTGCAAGAGTTGCATGGGGTAACGCACTGCCCACACAAAAAAGAGCACAGACCGACCTATTTCACTCAACTTATCTATTTCAGCAGACCAACTAAATAGCTCCACGCAATATGGCCGACTTCTTATCAAAGCTTTCTGTACTCCAATCTGGAAACGAGGACCTGTTCATGCAAAAGAAGAGCAGAGACCCAAACAAACACATAAACTTTATGCTTGAGTGCAAGAAAGATGGTGTGTTTCTTTCGGTGGTAGACGAAGGCCGCAACAAGGTTGACGTAAACTTTAGAAACTACGATAGCATTACGGCCCAACTGCTGCAAAGCATTGATAATGTGATGCGACAAAAGGAATACGATGTGGTGTGGGGTGAAGCTGAAAGTGGGCTGAATCTGAACGATTACCCCTATTTGTGCAATCAACTTGTGCGCTGTTCCAACATCATTGACAGCGAAGGGCATAAATTGAACGTGGCCGATGAGGGTGAGCAGCATTTGCAACTACGACTCAAGCACAAGAAAGGAGAAGGATTCCTGCCCGAATTTTATATCGGCGACAGCAAGGTGGACAAGCTGCAAATGCTATCGGACGTTTTTACATGGATTGGCAATAAGATATATGCCATACACTCAGTAGGCAACAACTATGCGCATTTGGACATTCTGAAGTGTAATATTGACGAAAGTATGCTTGAGCAATATCTGTCGGTGCTCTATTCGTACTTTAGCAATATACAAGTGTCATGTGACGGCTACGATATACACTTGTCAGCCCACGAAATGCTCTCTGCCCCCACCCTGTTCATTGAAGAAATTGATGCCGACAAAACACTTTACCTGCGCGTGGCTGATGTTGTAAAAGCGCTTCCCGACAGTTTTGTTGACAAGTTCGGCATTAACATGGTGGCACAAATATCCGTGTCTGGCGTCATCGACGTGAAAAAGCTCAAACGTGTCCCTATGCAGGACACCATCGAATATCTACGTACTGAAATTCTGCGCTTTGCCCCCGACCGACAAGCCAAAAAGAACGTATACCTTGCCGATGACACTTTTATCATACCCGAAAACATAGCCGGGCCGTTCTTGCTTAACGCACTACCATCGTTGCTCAAAACATTTGATTTGGTGGGGGCTGACAAACTGAAAACATACAAGATAAGTGCTGTCACACCAAGCTTGAACATCAAGCTGTCGTCGGGCATCGATTTCCTTGAGGGTAGCGCAAAGGTGCGTCTTAACGAAGAGGAATTTACACTACAACAACTCTTTTCGCAATATACCGAACGCAAATACATTCAGCTTTCAGATGGCAACCGCGCCATTGTGGACGATGGTTATATGCGCCGTCTGCAACGCATCTTCAGGAAAGTGAAGAAGAGCGACAAGGACCGAATCAAGGTGTCGTTCTTTGACCTTAAAGACCTTGAAGAGCTGGTCAACGGACCGCTCGAGGGTAAAGTATTTGAACATCACCGCAAATTCTACGAAGGATTTAACAAGCTTACGCGCAAAAAGCTAACGCTGCCCAACGTCAACGCCACCTTGCGCCCCTACCAGATAGAGGGCGTGAAGTGGATAAAATATCTTTACGACAACAATATGGGTGGTTGCCTGGCCGATGACATGGGTTTGGGTAAGACTCTGCAGACCATCTCGGTGCTAAGCCTCATCTATCCACAAGAGAGCAAACCCACCTTGCTTGTGATGCCACGCAGCCTGCTCTTTAACTGGCAGAATGAACTGGCACGCTTTGCCCCCCAGCTGAGCGTCTACACCTATTATGGCAACACCCGGGACATTGAGGAAGCCATGCAGCACCAGCTCATTCTCACAACCTATGCCATTGTGCGCAACGACATCGAAACGTTTAGTGCTCAGAACTTCCACTACGTCATTTTGGACGAGAGTCAGAACATCAAGAACCTTTCAGCGCAAAGCACGCAGGCTGTATTCATGCTTAAAGCCCCCCATCGTCTGGCTTTGAGCGGCACACCAATTGAGAACAACCTCGGTGAGTTGTATGCCCTGTTCCGGTTTCTTAATCCAGCTATGTTCGGCACCCTTGACAACTTCAATCATGACTATGCCAACCCCATACAAAAGAATGGCGACAAGGAAGCCATGCAATGCTTGCAACGCAAGATTTTCCCTTTCATGCTACGACGTTTGAAGCGTAATGTGCTGAAAGACTTGCCCGATCGTACGGACAAAACCATTTACATTGAAATGAACAATGCGCAAGCCAATCTTTACGAGCAGCGACGCGTATACTATAAAAACCAAATAGAGCAATCTATTGCAGCAGATGGCATACAAAAGTCTCAGTTCGTGATATTTCAAGCATTGAACGAACTGCGCCAAATTGCCTCTATTCCCGAAAAGCTATCAAACGATAAAGTTACATCGCCCAAGCTTGACATGCTCACCGAAACACTGCTCAACACGGTGGCCAACGGACACAAGGCTGTTGTTTTCTTCAACTTCATAGCAGGTCTCGACATGTTGGGCGACACGCTTGAGGCAAAAGGCATTGACTACGTCTGCATGACGGGCTCCACACGCGACCGTAAAATGGTGGTGGAACGCTTCCAAAACAATGAGCAATGCAAGGTGATGCTTATGACACTCAAGACTGGAGGAGTAGGACTTAACCTGACGGCCGCCGATACGGTGTTCATTTTCGAGCCCTGGTGGAACAAGGCTGCCGAAGAGCAAGCCATCAATCGTCTGCACCGTTTCGGGCAAAAAGCCAAAGTGCTTTGTTTCTCACTCATTACGCAAGATACGATCGAAGAAAAGATACAGCAATTGCAGCAACAAAAGTCTGAGTTGTTCAGCGCACTCATCAACAGCGACAGCTCATCGTCAAAACAACTCAGCGAAGAAGACATCAAGTTCATTTTAGGCTAAATTCCCGTTCAATCATGGCAGACGAAACACTGGTTAAAACAGAAAAGATTATAGACCTTAGCAATCAAAAGGCTATTATAGTGTCCCGCGATATTCTCAGCAGTCATACTGTCTCGGAACTACAGTCTATGGTTAAATATTTGTTCAACAGCCTTGACTACATACGTTATGTGGCTATTGACAAGAATAATAACAAATACGTACCCAGTGCCATAAGACAATGCGATGACTACAAGCGTTGTCGTAAAAGCGAATTGCTGGACTTCGCATCACTGTTCTTCACCAGAAGTAACTTTCACCTCTACCTTGAGGCTTTACCCGATAATGTGCGCAAGTTATGGATTGCGGCAGCAGACAAAATCTTTTTAAGCGAGGGCGAAGCATACAAATTGTTGGGAGAAGAATGCATCGACACACACAGATGGAGCGCGCACGTATGCGAAACTTTAGGCGAAGACATCTTCGAAGCTACAGAAAGCGGACTTTATGATTATGGCCATGACGACGCCTATTATCTGACATTCACATATACATGGTTGAGGGAGTTAACCTATTGGTGTTCACACAACACGTTTGGAAATTGCCAAACTGCCGAACTTCCAGACAAACTAACTGTGTTCAACGCCGAGGCTGACCTGTTTCAAGAAATCCCCATTCTCAACAATTTATGCGAGAGTGGAATGTTAGCTTTGGGCAAAACGGTTCTTTTTACAGCGAAACTGCGCAAGGCTTTAAATCATGTCAATATTAACAACTTCAATCTGGACGAAAAAAGCACGAAGTACTACGAAGAGACACTTCGCTACTACTACTTGATCACCACCTACCTGCTTACTTGCGAAATTACACACAAATCTGTAATCAACTCTGCCTCGCCGCTGCAATTAATACAGCTATGCATACAGAATATTTTCAACAACGCATCTAACTTTAGCAAGCTGTTTCTACCTCACATCTCTGGTATTAAACGTGATTACGATTTAACACACAATGCACACGAACTCATGCGTTCGCTCAAGCAGAGCCTTCTGACTTTGAATTCAAGCATGTGGACCAGCATTGAACAACTATTGTACCAAACAAGATGTAAATTCGAACACGAAGCCCGCTTCTCTATATTAATACAAGAACCAACGTCATATTACAATATTGGTTTCAAATTGCGCGACAAAAATGCCGACGAGCCGATAAAGTATGACGAAATCATTACGCGTGTAAACCATCATAGCATAAAATCAGCATTGTTAGCCATGGCAAGCTGGGGAATCATCGAAATAGCATACGACCCCACTACTACAGCCAATGGCCCGTCCTACCTTACAGATGCCTTACGCTATGTGCGCCTTACCAACTTAGGCAAATATGTTTTTGGAAAAGCGAAGTCCTATCAGTTGCCCACCACAATGGTCAACACATGTAAGGACTTTGAGCTGAACGCCGACCGTTTACTCATCAAAGTGCTTAACCCCAACAGTAAGGGAAATTTCGCACTCGGTAAAATAGCTACCCCCATCACACCCCAGCTCTATCGCACAGACTTTTCCGTTTTTCTTAAAGAGTGCAATACTAAGGACGATATAGAAAAGAACATCGATTTGTTCAAGAAATACATTGCCAACGAACCACCCCAAATATGGGCGGATTTCTTCAATGCCATGCTGGAACGGACCAATGCACTTAAAAAAGTAAAGACAAGCTACATTACGCGTTCAATCGATGCCAAAGACAAAGAGCTGCAAGACATAATCATGCACGACCCCAATATCAAACAATACATATTGCGTGCTGAAAGCTATGTGGTGCTGATAGAGCAAGCACACCTGAACGACGTGAACAACATACTCAAAACATATGGTTACACCATCTAATTCTCCACACCAGCATGAAACACTTGCTTGCCGCCCTCATAGGCATCTTTAGCGTATGCGCCACAGCCACCACACGCAACGAAACTGAGGCGCGCCGCATAGCTCAAAGTTGGTTTGCACAACACAATGTTGCAAATTTGAGCACCAACCACTCTCGCACACAGAAGGCCGCCATGATGACATGCGACACGCTCAACATGGCATGGTGTTACAAGCGCCAGCACCAATTTGTACTAATTGGCAAACAAGCATCGCAACCTGCCATACTTGGCTATGGCAATACTGCGCAGGGCGTTATGCCACAGGGACTGAAACGTTTACTCAACAGTGCTCCAATGCCCGCTGACACGTACACCTCCCGCCCCTACCCGCTTGACTGCTGCCAATGGCAACCTGTGGCACCACTGCTCAGCACACAACACGGCTACCACACGCCCTACAACGACGCTTGCCCCTACTATACCGACAACGATGGCGTACGCTCCGATGCACGCTGCGTACCAGGTTGTGTGGCCATTGCTTTAGAACAAATTCTGACCTATTACAAACGCACCTACACGCTGCAAGACACCTTGCACGGCTGGCAAACACCCCATTATACCATTCCCGACATATTGCCTGGCGAGGTGGTCGACGCCAGTCTCATACGCGATGATTATGCCAACAACAACGGCACCACCGACGAACGCGATGCTGTGGCACGTCTGATGTATTATTTGGGCGTGGCCACACACATGAATTGGGGCATCGACGCCAGCGGCACAAACTCCACCAAGGTGGCCGACCCGTTGAAACGGGCTTTTGGCTTGAAGTATGTGCACTACCTTGACAGTTACAAGTACAATCCGGTTGCGTATTGGAACTTTCTGGCTCAGGAGCTCATTGCGCGTCGCCCAATTTACTACTCGGGCAGTGCCATGAACCTCGAAGGCCACGCTTTTGTGCTCGACGGACTTGACGCCAACGGGCTTTTCCACGTCAACTGGGGCTATTATGGCAGCTACGACGGTTACTTCCGCCTCGACGTGCTGTCTGTCAAGGCCCCCACACACGACCATGACGCATTCACCGACGACGGCTACTTTTGCAATCAAGAGGCTGTGGTGATGTGCCCCGACGAGGTGACGGGGGTAATGCCTCCCGACACACTGCACCGCACGGGCCATGAGGTGATGGTGGACAGCGTATGGTTTGCAGACGAACCGTCAACCGCTTGCATGACGCGCATCAACATGGCGATACACAACACCACACAGCAAACGCTCACCACGCCATTTGCCCTACTGCTGAATGCCCCAACCGACACGGCACGGCTTGAACAAGCCGACTGGCTGGCATTTACGGGCGTCACGCTCGCCGCCGGACAGCGCGACACACTGACCATACACACGCTGCTGCCCCGCAACGGACATGACATGCAACTTGCCATCAGCCCCGACGGCGAACAAATCATTTACGAGCGCACGCTCAACATCACCAGCAACGGCACCACCCAACTGCACAGCGAGGCACCGCGCCTTACGTTTGTTGACGGGTCGACCATCGAGGTGCAGCAAACCGTGGGCAACAAACTTTATGACGAAAGAGCCGCACAAACACTCCTCTTTAATCTGAAGGACAACACCAGTTACACCGATGCACAAGTCACACGGCGCATTTATCTGCCTCCCACCACCGACACCACCTTGTGCGTGAGGTTTTACAACCTTGTGCCGGGTCACAAATACCGCCTCAAACTGCAAGGCGAGCAACAGGGCGACATGCAGCGACTTGAGTTTGTCATGCCCGGCGCCGATGCCGTTGCCACACCAACATGTGCCCCCAACAGCCGCACATTGTACATTTCAACCGACGGACGCACCTCACCCACCGTGCCACACAACTACAAAGGAGCCTTGCTGCAATACCGCCAGGACAAGATTACCAAAATCATACAACGCTAATTGGGTTAACGGGTTAACGGGTTAACGAGTTAACGAGTTGACAAGTTGACAGGTTGACAAGTTAACGGGTTAACGAGCTAACGGGTTAACGAGTTGACGGGTTGACAAGTAAGTATGCTATACTTATAAAGTTAAAGCCAGAACTGTAAGGAGTTTGACAAACTTACCCGTCAACTTGTTTACTAATTCTCTAAAATTATTATGCTAAAGAAATCACATATTAAGACGTTGCTTGTGTCGACCACCGACAATGGCGAAGATATCATACGCACCGAGGCCGACGGCGGTTGCCTGATCGACGAAAGCGGCCTAATGCTGCGCTACGCCGAACGCGACAACGACGGCACAGCATCACTGCTGCTCACCGACGGCTTGGCCGACCTCAAGCGCAACGGACGCATCAAGTCGCGCATGACTTTTGTTGACGGCAAACTTGTGCCTTGTACCTACACCACCCCCAATGGTGCACTCGACTTCAGCCTCTACACACACAGCACACTGCTCAACGTAACGCCCGACGGCGGACGTTTTGAGGCACGCTACACCATGCTTGCCGCTGGCAAACAGGTGGCCGACAATGTGCTTACGGTGGAGTGGCAATTTACGAACTAAAGTTGAAGCAGCATGACAGCCCCCACCCCACTATGACTAAAACAATATAACAATCCCCATGTCTGAATTTCCCAAATGGCTGCTTGCCCTTGCCGGCCTCAGCCTTATCCCTCTACTTGCGTGCCCGCTCTTCTTGTTCGGTGCACAGCCCTTTGGCACAAGCCAATATGGCATTGTGCGTTTTCTGCTCTACCTGCTCACCCAACTGCTTTGGCTTGCACCAACGGCCAGTTTCTTTGTCACGCTCGACCTTTGGCGCCGTGGCTACAACAAAACAAGCATTGCGCTTGGCACGGCAGCAGTCGTGGTCAGCGTGCTGGCCTTTATACTGATATTTAGATAGTCGGCCGAAAGCGCAAGCACAAAACGCTACCATTTCCTGACTTCATCACTTTTCTGCGCCATTATATGGCGCGTATTGAAAATCAATGAGTTACGTCAAAAATATGGGTGGCTTTGGGTGGCGCAAGCAAAAAAGCGAGCCTTGTATTGCTCTTTTAAGGGCTGTTTGCCCTTGTGCCGCTTACCGCGAAGACATAAGTACATAAGCTACATAAGTAACATAAGGCTGGCGCCGTGTTTTTTACAGAAGCTGAGGCAGGGTTGCCCGCCCTGCTTGTAAGAGACATGAGGCTGACGCCGTATCGTTGGTTCTAATGTAATTTGTCGTGACCACATAATGAAACACAATTAGAGAGTTATCTTCATCAGGCGTCAGCCCTTATGTATCTTATAGGCAGGGCGGGTAGCCCTGCCTCAGCTTATGTAAAAACCACGGCGCCAGCCTTATGTTACTTATGTAGCTTATGTTCTTATGTACCCCGCGGTAAGCGGCACAAGGGCGAACAGCCCTTAAAGCACAGAACAAGACTCATTGCTCCCAATGTAGGATAAGACACGCATTACCCTGTCAACCCGCTAGATTAATTTGGGTGGCGCATTTACGAAGTCAGGACTATAAAGTACTTGCTCCATAATCTTGTGGGTTGTACTACAAGATTATGGAGCAAGTATATGAGACAAAAAACGCTTATTTAGTAATGTTTTAAAAATAATTTCCGCATTTTTTGTAGGGTGCTCTTTTGCGCAAACTTTCATCACACAAATTCTGCGGAAGTTATTTTTTGAACATTACTTAACTAATAATTTTCTAATCATTCCGTTGGTAAATACAACTATATTGAAACCCTGTTGAAGCTGTTCAATTTTTCGCCCATTAATATCATAAATAGCAATTACTTTTACTGTATCATCAGTTTCAATGGATGTTACACTAGTAATATCAGTAGGTGTGAACTCTATCCAGTCTCCATAAGACATTGAGTCATTCACACTTTTAAAGTATGCCCTAACTTTATAATGCGTATAATTATTAACATCTGTGGTTTCTGCATGGAATTTGTAACCATCTTTTATAGCAATTAAAAATTTAGAAGGGATTATATCCGGGGATAGAACTTCTCTATATTCAAAACCGACTTCTCCTAATTGAATGTTGCCGTTAGATTCACCATAAAAAACAATCTTATCAGACAATAAAGGAGTTAAAGTGAAAATACCAACCATGTCTAATTTCACAATTGAAGCTGATGAATACACGTATGAATTATTATATATTATATAGGCTCTAATCTCATATTCGGCATTGCTATCTAAGTCGTTGAGTGTGATAGAGAATTCTCCATTCGCAAGTGATGTGGTATACCTATTTATATATTGAGAAGTATCTTTTTTACGGTATTCTATTATTACGTCGGTACTTATTGGAATATTTATATGTCCATCCAAATTTAAGCTGTTAACATTTGAATCGAAATTATCTAAAGAGATGATTAATGGTGGAGTTGTGAAACTCAGTTCGTGACCATATATGTTTTGACCAGATTGTGTTACAACAAATGCTTGGCAAAAATAGATTGTAGAAGGATTCAAGCCATCTAATTTTACAGAAAAATCAGAACCCTCAGTATAAATCACATTATAATTTTGGTCTTGACTTTCTTTCCATAAGAACCCTTGAGATAAAATGGGCGTGGATCCTATACTGATTTTCCCATTAAGTTTTGCCGATAGAGGAGTAATGTCAGAGGGAAGAAGAGTTTCCACTGACAATGAACTCGTTTGAATCAAATCATATTTTGAATATATTGTAGAGTATTTTGTTTTTATATAGGCTCGTATTTTATATTTTGTTGACGAACTTAAACCAATTATTTCTGAGGAGAATTCATTGGGAGCTGTAATTCTATGTACTGTGGGGTCATTCAGCATACTATACTCAAACCCCTTCTCTATTATTGCGTCAGATGTAAACTCATTAGGTGTGGCTTCAACAAATATTGAATTTTGAGATAAGGGTTGTCCTACAATTCCAATATTAATGTTATTGAGCAAAAATGATTCATTATTCCTAAACGCAGCCGCATTACCCCAACAAGAAATTAAGATGAGATTTTCCAATCACATGCCCACGGGATAAAAAAGGAACC
>ERZ1026878.843-NODE-843-length-21284-cov-11.435631_pt1 | contig 21284 bp, 15 predicted proteins | sample MGYA00380169_ERZ1026878 | MGnify/ENA primary metagenome ERZ1026878 (study PRJEB33269, sample SAMEA4719805) | human gut metagenome | biome: human-associated habitat; feature: organic feature; material: feces | place: Cameroon | collected 2013-10 ...
GATAATGAGAGATGTACCAATCCAAAAAGAGTGCTTCACGGTATGAACCCGTGAAAGCAACTCCCTTGTAGTGCTATTGTCATTTTTATGACAAAAAACATTAAAATGAGTTGTAAAAGTTATAGTAGTTCCCTAGCAATCCAAGCGCATGCCTCTGCGTCAGCTAGAGCATTATGGTGCAAAGTAAGGTCGTATCCACAATAGGCGGCAACGGTATGTAACTGGTGGTTGGGTAGGAGAGAGCCCAACTTTCTCCTGGAGGCACGACAGGTGCAATGAAACTCATAGTCGTGATACTCCATCTGATACATTTGAAATACAGCTTTCAGGCATCCCTCATCAAAGGGTGAGTTGTGTGCCACCAATGGCAATCCCTTGATCTTTGGTTCAATCTCAGCCCAGACCTCTGGAAACACCCTGGCATTCATGGTATCCTCCATGGTAAGTCCATGCACCCTTGTGTTCGAATAAGAGTAATACTCAGGCTCTGGCTTGATGAGACTGTAGTAGCTATCCACAATCTCACCATCCATTACTATCACAATGCCAACGGAGCATACGCTTGTGCGTTGCTGGTTGGCTGTCTCAAAATCTATAGCTGCAAAATTCTTCATATGTGCAAAATTAATGCAAATCTTGGACAAACCAAAATAAAAGTTGCTTTTATTGTCGGAATGCTGTGTTTTATATTTAAATTGCGAATCATCCCTTTTCTGAGAAGATTACTTTATCACTATTGAGATACCCGTTTTGAAGGTATGTTTGATATACTCCCTATCCATTATCTTGTCGTTTAATTGTTCTTTTTCCATTTCCATTGTTTGCTCATTCATTTTTTCTGCAAAATTAGGTGAATCGTGAGAAAAATTATTGCGCATGAAAAAACTTTTTGTTGTGTTAAACAAACTTACACAGGTGTGGGCTATCTTTGCATCAGAATTTTTAATTGATATACAATGGAGAAGTTTAATATTAATAAAGAAATGGCGAAGTTGAAAAAACTGAACATTATGTCATCATAGATTGACTGATTTTCAAAATTTAGGCAAAAAGAATGAAGGAGGCCTTGTTTAGGTCTCCTTCATAAATTCAATATAACAGCTTACTTACTTCTGCCGGATTAAATGCCCACTCATGGGTATAGCTTTCATCTGCCTGTTCTGCAGAACCTACTATTTTCTGACTCTGTGCTTCGGCTTTCATCTTAAGAAGCTCACCAATCTTGAGTTTCCTTTGTAATTTTATGAGTAAAGCCTCTATATCCTTACTTCTAGCCGAACGCAATGTCTGTCCTGCGATAGGCATTTCCAACCAGATGATTTCTCGTTTGGCAATGTCCAGAACCCCGAATACCAATCCTTTGGAGAGATTGTCGTCGGCAACCCTCACCATGTACTGAACACAGGAAGGGTCATAAGCTACTCCATCTTTCTCTGATATTTTCATCTTGTTGGCGGAGTTCATCCAACCAACTACAAGATTTGGAGATAAGGATCCACAGGAGTAGGCGTTGCATGTGAAGATGGCATACTTAGCTTCTGCCGCCTCCAGTTCTGGCAGTGACAGCTCAATGTACTCTGCTGTACCCACCATCTCTGGGATAGAACGTATGTCACCAGAATGCTTGGCACCTGTGCAGGTAAGATTGTAATAGGCACATTCCTCTATCTTATCCTCGTAAGAGATGCGACAGCTCAAGTCCATGTCCAAATGCTGGGCATGCAGCCCCTTTCCCCATTGCAAGAATAACCTTACCGCATCTCCTTCCATAGGGAAGCGAGTTCCCATCAGTGCACAACTGGTATCCTGTATGGTTGTTGATCGGTCGCCGACGCTAATAGGTATGTCATATAACTCAGGGGCGATGTAGATGGTCTTGCTCTCTGTGTCCTGTGCCTTGAAACGCCTGAACATAGAGTCCTTGTACATACCATTCACATCCTCAATCATTTTCTCTCGTTCTACCTTACTGTATAGAGCAAGCAATTTGTTGTGTGGGATGATCTTCTGGATTCCAGTAATAGTCTTGATTGACCTGATGGAGTCGATGTCAAAATATCCTTCTGCTGCATTGCCAAGGGAGACGAGTAGTCTGGCTGGCAGCTCATCGGCAATCTCTCCAAATGCTTTCAAGGTTCTTAAGCTACCGAATCTCAACATAGTGGCAAAGAGACATCTGGCAAATGAACCTGGTCTTTCCTTGAGCATGCCTAAAACCTTTTCTGCCTGGTTGTTGTTCGAAGCCTGATCTAAGTTTCCCTGCCACGTGGTGTAGTTTTGTTTATAGAAAATGTCCATGACATCAGCTAACTTCTCATACCCTTTTCTCTTGGCGTACTCCGCCAGACGCAAGGCACGTATGAATCTTACCCACATACCACGCTTGGAGTTCATGTCCTCAGCCATCTTAATTGCCGAAAGCGGGAGATTGTTTATCCATTTGCTCACCGTCTTGCAATTTTTACGACTATACTTGAGCATGAGCTGCTGCTTCATCTGCTCCTGATAAGTCAAGGCTTTGTCACAAACAAAGTTCATGTGAGCTCCCAGTCTTCGAGCATTATTCATAAGAGTTGAAGGTTTGATGATCTGAACGTGCCCTGTCTTCTCAAACCATAGGTATCTCAAGATGTCTGTTGGAGTCTTGAAATAGTCCATGGCTCTATCAGCTTGACCTGTTGACACCCAATGTTTGATGACCAGCATCATGGTCTCCTTCATGCCAATTTCTGTACCTTCTGGAACCTCAAAACAATTCAAAAGCAGATTGAGTGAATCTTTTTGGGTTGTATCAAGAGGAGTAGGAGAGGTAAGTAACGAAAGAAATATTCCCTTCAAATCTTCTCTGTTCAATAACCTAAGTTCCTTAAGCTTGTTTCCCTGTCCCTTGTACGCATAATTTGTTGTTTTGAACGGTGTTCCACAGAAAGGGCATCCATTGTATCTTTCCAGTGGAAATGTACCATCTGGAATCAAGTGACCACAAGGTAGGGTAGTTCCCTTGATATTCAGTTCACCCTTGATGATGTTGGCAACCCAGGTTATAAAGTGGTCAGCGACCCCCTCGCCTGTAGGCATGTCCCATCCTTTGACAAGAGACGACCAATTGAGTCCAACTCCCATCACATCCTCTATGATAGAGACTATATCTGCTAATTTCGCCACAGGTACTTCGTCTAGTGCATGGAGAAGTTCTTCGCTCAAACAAAAGCCATTTTCTTTCAGGCGTTCAGTGAGGGAATAAACAGCAGGTGTCATCTTTGAGGACATGTCTATATCCTCTTTTTCAATATCAAGATACAAAGCCTTGTATCTCAAAGCAACCTTCAATAAATTCTCATCGTTCATAATTATCTATTATATAATAAGGTAATCGAGGAACTTCAAACCATTAAGAACTGCAATCTTATGTCATGTAGTAAGTCCCTCTTGACCTATGTTAATAATTGGGGCTGCGAGCTGGAATCGAACCAGCGACACTAGGCTTTCATTGCAGCAGTATGTGTGAGTTGACCAGCTTGATGATGGTAATTCCCACACAAAACTATGCTCTACCAGCTGAGCTATCGCAGCCATAAACTATCTTCAAGCAATGAAAATTGGAGGTAATAGCCATGCTGAGTACCCATAGCTCTAGTACTACAACAGTACTAGCGATTCATTAATGAAGTAAGCATCGCTTGACCTCCAAATATCCATATTTCTTGTTTTCGGATGCAAAGTTACAACATGGGTATGCAGTCTTTCTGCGTAGATAAGAAAAAATATACTCAAGCCTGAAAAAAACAAGGATTGAGCATGTTGTGAATATTTATTAATTTGCCATAAATCTCCTTTAATAAAAAAGGGGTGATGTGTGTGTACAAATCCATATTTTTATTTAAAAAAACTGTTTCTTTCAGAAAAGTGTGGTTTTCGATTCCCGTATTCATAGGAAAAGTGTATTTTTTATTTGGTTATTTCGTAGGAAAAGTGTATATTTGCACCGTTAAAATCATAAGAAAAGTGTAATTATGCTGTATAGAAAGATAGAAAAATATATCGTAAGTCACTTACAATCAGGGTCTGACAAGATTCTGATTGTAGATGGTGCACGCCAAATCGGAAAGTCGTACATTATCCGAGAAATCGGAAAGAAGCTTTTTCCCAACTATATTGAGGTGAATATGGAAACAGATAAGCTTGGAGACCGGACTTTTGCTGACGCTAAGACGGTGGATGATTTCTATTTGGCTTTGAGTACGGTGGCAGGTGATAGGATGAAGGAAAAGAATAACACTTTGGTATTTATAGATGAGATTCAAGCCTATGATCATTTGCTTACTTTGCTTAAGTTCCTGCGTGAAGATAATAAGTTTACTTATATCGCCAGTGGTTCGTTGCTGGGTGTTACGCTTAAGACAACATCATCTATTCCTTTAGGCAGTATCATTATCCGTCACATGTATCCGTTAGACTTTGAAGAGTTCCTGATAGCCAATGGAATCGGGCAACTGGTGCTTGATGCGATTCGCAAGAAGTTTGCTGCAAGGGAGTCGATGCCGGAAGCTATCCATAATAAACTTCTAGATTTGTTCAAGAAATATCTCCTGGTAGGTGGATTGCCTGATGCTGTCAATGAATTCTTAGCAACCAAGAATATCACAACCATTCGTACCATTCAGAATGAAATCCATCATCTCTATGGAGTGGATGCGGCACGTTATGAGGAGATGCACAATCGCTTGAAGATTCAGCGCATCTACAGTATGGTTCCTTCTAATTTGGAAAACAAGAAAAAACGTGTGGTGGTGAAGGACATTGAGGACAAGAAGGGAAAGCGAATGAGTGATTATGTAGAGGAATTTGATTATCTGATTTCTTCTGGCATTACCTTGGAAGTGAAGGCCATCAGTAAGCCAAGTTTCCCTCTGATAGAGAATAGTGGTAAGAATCTGCTGAAGCTTTATATGAACGATGTGGGTATTCTGACCGGCATTTTCTTTGGCACCAACATCAAGGCGGTGATGGATGATGTGGCAAGTATTAATCTCGGTTCCGTTTATGAGACGGTGGTAGCACAGGAGTTGAAGGCGCATGGCTTCAATCTTTATTATTACGACAACAAGAAGACGGGGGAAGTAGATTATTTGATAGATGACATGGAGCACCTTTCTGTTCTTCCGTTAGAAATCAAGTCTGGTAAAGATTATCAGGTGCATAGTGCCTTGGATAAGTTCCTGCAAATCAAGGAATATAACATCCAGCAAGCCTTCGTTTTCTCCAATGCTCAGCAGGTGAAGGTGAAGGATGGAATAACTTATCTGCCTATCTATTATATAATGTGTATAGAGCCAAAGCAGGCAGAAGATGAAGTGTTGCTTTAGGACGATTGGCAAGATATAACGAGAAAAGTGTAAAGAATATTTATCATAATCATCCTTATGTGTACATGTATTCCAGACCTTGCTTGTAACGAAGAACTTGTCATGGCTGATGCCAATGATAGCTCCAATCGGTACAAATGGAATGGTGCAGGTATCATATATTTGCTATATATTTCCCAAGTAAATAAATTTCATCCCTTCTTCCAATGCAACCCTTTTTGCTAAATATATGGTTTCTTTTGGCGTAGGAGAAGCATCCTGCATCTTATAAAGAGGGAAGAACCTGCTGAAATGTAGTGGATTCTGGGCAAAGCCATTCGAGACGAGCCAGCGGCACATCTTCCTGATCATCTTCTCACTATCATTGACACCTGGAATCAAGAGATTGGTTATCTCCAGATGAACATCAGACTTCTGCATGGCTAGCAAGGTATCAAGTACTGGTTTTAGATGTCCACCACATTGATGCATATACATCGTATCGGAGAAAGCCTTGATGTCTATGTTAGCGGCATCTATATAAGGAAGGAGTTCCTGCAAGGGCTCTGGATTGATGTAACCTGCCGAGACGAGAATATTCCATAGCCCATACTCATGTGATACCTTCGCTATGTCATGGATATACTCATAATAGGTAAGAGGCTCTGTATAGGTAAATGCGATTCCTGGCAGATGATGCTGCATGGCGATGTCAACAATTTCATGGGGTGATAGCTCATAAAAATTCACATCAGAGGGCAGTGCTTGCGAAATGTCATAGTTCTGACAGTTAAGACACCGAAAGTTACACCCCGTACATGACAAGGACAGGCATCGGGTGCCGGGATGAAACTCATTGAGAGGCTTCTTCTCGACAGGGTCATCTGCCAAGGCACATGGCTTGCCATAAACAATGGAATACAATTTGCCCTTGAAATTCCATCGGCTTCCACATATCCCATGCTTTCCATCCGGGATGACGCAACGATGGGGGCAAAGCTCGCATCTTACCTTCAGGCTTTTGCCTCCATCTTTGCCCTCCTCTATCTTCGTATAATATCTACATTCCTTCATGTTTCCTAACCTTTTGTTTTATCATACGATTTTGAATTCTTTGAGTGTTTAAAATCAGAATATGATAGCCTCGTAGGTATAAAGTTCGGCAGTTCTCCAGCCTTCCCAGCCAATGCCAGCTTTATCTTGCGCACAATGTCCGAGAAATTCCTCCTTAGTCCAAGACACCTCATCGGCAACTTGTGGCAAGAAGGTTCCTGCACGATTGCCATTACGCATATAAATGCCTTGTTTGCCCAGTTGGAATTTGTCGATGGAATGGATGCGCTTCATCGGGGTAAGCACGGAAATCTCTATGTCGATGTCTGGAAGCTCGGTTATATTGACTGCTGGAAATCTTGGGTCTTCAAAGGCAGCAGCCTTCGCCATTTGGGAGACCGTCTTATAGAGTGGCATATCCTCTCCGAAATGTCCGATGCAACCTCTCAGCCTGCCGTGCTTATGCAGAGATACAAAAGCTCCACATAGGGTCTTTAGTTTTTCCGACAGATGGCTGGGAAATTGATAACTCCTACCCTCCAAGGTCATCCTGATGGCATCGTAAGCTATCCCCTTGAGCATCTTTTTGTCTTCGTCACTTAGTGAAAAGTTTGCCTCGTCTTTTTCTCTTGATTCAACCGGCTTTACTTCATCTCTTGTAAAGATAAATGAATGATACCCCACTACCCTATCCTTTCCTCCGTAGGGCGAATCACCCGAATTGCGGTACATGATGTGATGTGGATGGATGTTGGCATCATTTTCTGTCATCATCAGAAGTGTGGCAATAGCCGCTTCTCCACAAGCACTTGTGGCAAGACTGTTGATGTTCAATTCCTGGTTGTGCAAGATGGCTTTTACGAATGCTTCCGCCTTGCCCGTCATGATGGCATCCTTAGTAAGTCCATCCACCCTTTTGGCATCAAGATAAGCTGGATAATGTGAGAAATCACTACTGATGACAAACAGATTTCTTTCGTTCATATATGGCTGGAGGACACGGGCTATCTCTTGAAGTATGCTCAACTTTTGCGTGGCAATGATGATTGGAACGATGGGAACTACCTTCTTGAAGTGATACTGCAAGAAAGGAAGCTCCACTTCCAGACAGTGCTCGCTGTCGTGTGCCCTATTATTATAGGTAAAAGCATCGCTCTGTTCCAACAGAGATTTGCAGAGTGCAGTATCCACCGGGACATTACCAAGTGGCGTTGCATATTCTGTCGCTTCAATATTCACCGAAGCTTTGTCAAGATAAACATGATGACTAGGTCCCAACAAGAAAATGTGTTCATATTGCGCGTCTGGTTGGATGCAGGCAAAAGCAGATGCTGTGGTTACGCCAGAGAAGACATAACCGGCATGTGGGACAATGATAGCTTGCACAGGTTTCAAGGGTGAAGCCTTGCATTGCAGAAAACACTCCTTCAAGTCATGGCGAAGTTCCCGGGTATCGCCTGCATAAAATTGTCCTGCTACGGCAGGTTTACGTATCTTTGCTTCCATCATCATACACATGGTTAATAAAACGACTAAAACAATTTTTCTCATATCTAAAAGCGTGAGAAGAATGGCAACTTTCCATCCTTTTGGCAAAGATACAAAATAATATGATAGAATGTACAAATCCAGCTAAAAAAATGCAAAAATGTCGGCAATGATTAAATTATTTCTGGGTCCACTTAAAAAATGGGCATATTCTGACTTCATGCAAGAAACCTGGCACGCCAAATACCTGATAATCAACTTAATCACTGACAACGTCAAATGTTACACTTTCCTTTTCACCATTACCTTCCAAGATACCTTTGTCGTATTGGCCTCTTGCATTTTCTCAGCCTATGCCTCGTTAGCGGCTTCAACACTTACTTGAAAAACTATTTTTTCAACGATTTCAACTTGATATGTTTTCATATTCTTCTCCTTTAGTTAATCTTATCCGGTAGCCATACAACTACCGGATAAGAACATTAAACATGATACTACTTAGTCCCAATAATCATTTGTTTGACCTCCTCATAACTTTCTTTCGTTATGAATTTGCGCCCCTCAACGTTACGCTTTGTTGTGTGTATGAGAGTAATCACACAAACCTCCTTGCCGTCCTTATAATCTTCGGTTGGCTCAATGCAAGCAATCTCGTCGGTATTAATCAATACTTTTGTTCCTGCTGTCACTTCAATGAATTTGCTCATATCTAAATCCTTTCATTAAATCAATATACATTCACATGGGTAGTTGCAAGTGGCTTGGCTGTAAATCCAAGCTCCTTGCAATACACGTTTACATTCACTCTAGAGCCGGTTCCAAAGTGCCGTCTCAGATTTCCGCTCTCCAAATCACGATTAATCTTTCGGTTAATCGCCTGCTTTAAACCTCTCTCAGAAGAGAAAGTAATACAGCTGTGAAAGTCTAAGATAGTCCATGATTCACCATTGCAATCATAATAAAGATTTGCATTCATACTCCAATATCATTTAAAGGGTTCAACGTGAAAATTATTCTAGATTCGAGGATTCATTGCCTTTTTAAGGTTTTGAAGTTCCTCTCGATCCGATATTTTTTATCATTCCGTCATCTCGTCATCATATAGCCTTTTTACGTGCATAAAGAGATGGCGCTTCCCAAGAGTCAGAACACCAAACAATTCGGTAGAAAGTTTTTTGGAATACCCAAATGTACGACATTTGCGGAAGGCTTTCCAAAAAAGTTTTAGCCGAATAAGGCATGACCTGGTGTTTGGTATCTGACAGAACCGCCATACCTTTGCAAAGTAAAAAGCCAGTTGATAGAGAGACGACAACCGCATTCATAAAAATAGAGGTCGAAGCAGGGAACTGAAATGAAATGATAGATATAAGTAACATTTCAGATATAACAGGAAAGCCCATTTTCCCAGCACCGGGAAAATACATGATCAAGTAGCCTTATCCCCAAAAGGCCCTAAGAAAATGTTCAGTTTCATGGTTGCAGTTGCGGTAGGTATTATCTTTCTTATTATAAGGAAGATAGATGAAGTTTCTGACGCAACCAAGCTTCAAAAGGATCTTTGCCATTCTATAATTATCAGTTGCGCTAGGGTTACGCTTTAACCATCTCATTTTCAGAACCTTTCATGAAACTGCAACCGAAACCTTGAAACCCATAGATATTAGTAAGTACAGTAGTTTAAACGGATGAACATACTGCTTGAAGATCTCCCCCACATGGGCAATTAATTCGTTTTATCCATCAATCACAATCACAATCGTTGTATTTAAAATCGCAAAAAAAAAAGAAATGACCCGTATCAAACAAGCCATTTCTTTCTAATGAAATGCCCCCTATAAACAACACCTAAGCATCCTACAAACAGCCAGGCAACCACCTATTTGTAAACAGAAAATTATGAGATTCTTGAATCTCACAACAATCACACACAATATAATCAACCCAATGAATATATATGCAACATGCTACTTTCCAATTTGATTAAAAGGACAAGTTTGATACAAGCATTTTTGCATACAGTCTGTTTATATCGTAACCCATGAGCTTGTTTTCGAGAGAAACAGAATATACTGTACTATAACAGATATATTATTTTGATGCATCCAGCAAACCACAAGGTTCTCCGAACCCTACCATGTAAACTAGCTGTCTTGCACGAGTTATGGCAACATAAAGCAAAGAACGCTTAGCGGAGAGATATTCCTTTTGTGTGACCTTATCCATACCAGAAAATGGATACCTATCTGTTGCTCTAGATGGTATGTTCCTTTCGTTTACTCCCATGAGAATGATGACACGATATTCCAAACCTTTAAGTGAATGGAATGTACAGAGATCAACTCCGTCAGAACAACCTTGCTTCTGAGTTCCTTTTAAAATGCGATAGTCAGTACCATCATGGTGCAATCTGCTTTGCATTTCCTTCAGAAGGTTCATGCTAGGTGCAGCAATACATATTTCAGACAATTTAATATCAGAATCAAGACACTCCTTCATCCATTCAACAACTTGCAGAACCTCAGAATTAGCATCATCAACTATCTTATACTGAGGGGCAACACCGTCATGAATTAACGAAACGTAACCATTAATTGACTCTTTTCCGCCATCCATATCATCATAATCAACGCCCTTTACAACACCAATCGCAACACGCTTGATAGGTTCTGTGGTACGGTAATTAATTTTCAATTTTCTACTTCGCACACCTCTTACATTAATGCCTGCTGCTCCAAAGTTTATTTTGCGACCATTATAAATACGCTGGATAGGATCACCAGTAAGGAAAAGATCATTTTTTCCTTCTGGAACTAACGCCCTCAAGAACTTAAGTTCTGGATTGGAGAAATCCTGAAACTCATCAGCTATGACATTAGTATAAGGGTGGATATTGTTCTCATTCAAGTAATTAGTAGTTTCATTGAAGAGTTCAAGACGATCAACTACTCTTCTCTCCTTCTTGAGAGCAATGTACTTTTCAACGAGCTTCCAAATTTCGATTCGCTGTTTGCGACTTAATGCCTTTGTACGTCCTACACGAGGCTGCATCATATACTGCTTCACATCCTTATTGCCAAAGTAGACGATAACATCAATGTATTCGTCATAAAGGAATTGCTCATCGTACTCTGTTATCTCAGTTTCAAGTACTTCACGCCAAAGCTTAAGAGACTCTTCATCACCACTGTAGTCAAGAACCTTATATCCTTCCTTAACCTTGTATTTCTCAGCTGTATCAAGAAGAACTCTATCTATGTTATTAAGAATGTACTTATTCTTTGGAATAGCAAGTTTCTCAATAGAGTCGGCAAGGTTTATGCTCAACGTCTTGGTGTAAGTTGTAAACAAAACCTTAGCGTTTGGATTTTCGCAGAGATGCTTTAGTCGATGGAGCGCAGCGACGGTTTTGCCAGTACCAGCCCCACCACTAACCTTCATCGTACCTTTATATTCTGCATTGACGAGTTTTCGCTGTGAAGGATGAAGGAAAATCTGCCATTTATCCATACCTTGATCTATAATACGCTGAAGAGCATCATCATCCGTAATTTCTACAAAACGACGCTTATTATTATCGCTAAGCAGTTTATCCTCATTTTCCTTAGCCTGACCTTCTTCAATGGCTGCAATGATAGAATCGATATCCTCACCATCCATTATATTGAAAATGTTCTCATACGCATCAACAGGGAGAATAGGCTCCAAAACATCCAAGTCATCAAGGGTATTGATATTCCGTACTCTTGCAATGATATCTTGTGGAACACCGATTTTAAGAAGTTTTTCCTCTGAAATTCCCTCAAAAATAGACACTTTATTCGCATCATGTCCTTGGACAACAATTTGCTCTTGTGTCTCTTCAATGGTAATGAGCTGGCAAGCCTGCGTATGTTCATTCCAGACAAAACGCTTATTTTTTCCCCATCGATAGGCATCTTCATGATCACCTACATACAGCAGAGAATAGTTTTCTCCATCGAGAACACCCACAACAACTCTATAGTTGTCATCGACTCTAGCTGTACGGAGAGTGGAGTTTTTGAACTGAGCGATTGGCTCCAGATGTATTCCTGCGGAAGTATTATCTTCACGGAATTTTCTCTGGAATGCCACAATCTTGTCTTGAATTTTCTTCGGCAGTTTAAATACTGCATCAAAAAATGTTTCTGATAAAAACAGTCTCATATATATTTTATTTTATTAGTTCAACACAAAATTCTTCTTGCGAAATAGTCTTATATCCCTTATCAGTAAAAACAGTCTTATCATTATCGCCAAAGGGATCAATGGCAATCTTAGGATTATCTATAATCATAGCAGCACTTGCAATGACAGCATTATCTTCATCTGTCAACTCGAAGACTCCATCGTGACTAAATGGAACATTGTTATCAAGCAAGATGTCTACAATATCCTCCATACCAGGATAAAGTTCCTTAATCTCATCACGATCAACATTGTCCTCAACCGAATTGTCAAGAGTCTCAGATTGATGACATGAGAAGAATTGTATCAAATTGTATCTACGCCAGAAACCAATCCATTCATCTTTATCTATAGATTTCAAGCCCCTGATTATATGCAGGTCATACTTTATTCCCTGACTAAATGCTTCCTCAACCTCTTCCTCTGTTGAGTAATCTGTTAGATTTACATCACAATCAGGAACAATCTCAACACTACCAGAATATAAAGATCCACCATTCGACAAGAAATTTGGGCTATCATAAATACACCAATAGCATGTTTCCTTTATAGAGCCAAGCATAGACTTCTCCAGCAACTGGCCGAAACGAGTTACAGAGTTGTTGCCTAACTCATCCTCTCTCTCTGTTTCAAACAGCTGAATATCCTCCCATGCAATAGTCCATGAGAACATACGCTGTGGCTTAGCCTGCTTGATACCTTCGCGTTTTTCCCAATCACTATAGAATCGCATGTTTGGTTCACATGCATGATATTGATAACCATCAAGGAAGACAGACCACCATGGAATCTTCACAAGATCACTGATTTCCTCGCCATTTATTTTGGCAAAAATGCACATGAATTGAAAATCCGGAATAGTATTATGCTTCACTCCATAGGCTACAGTCAGTTCGAACTGAGGCTTTATATAATAATGAATCTCAGTATCAGAATCCTTATTGACTATTTTCAACTCGTAATGATATGCATTATCATCAGCAACTTTCTCGAAAGACCAATTGTTACTCTTAGCCAGGGTCTGAAGAGCTCTGACAAATTTAAGTTCCAGCTCACTGTCCTCAGCTGCACCATTCTGTGCAATTGTTCCTACAGAACCTTCTATGCGCTCCCACGACTTAGAACCACCAACAAGCTTGCCAAATAATATTTCTGCCTGTTCACGACTGAAAGAATCTCTACTATACTGATTTCCATAAGTCAGGATACAACGGTAACATGCTGTTTTACCTTCCAATTGGCAAGTACAATCCTTGATCTTATCATAGGCTAATATCAGCATATTAGAGAACTCATCAGTATTATAGAGTTTTGCAAGATAACCAGTACCACCCGGAATGATATCATACATTACCAGATAGTAATCTTTCATACCAGTAGCCTGATTCACCTCAGTATAAGAATCAATGCGAATATGTTCAGGAGAAGAGCGATAATACTCCTTCATACCAAGTTCAATACCAGCCTTGAACATCTCAACTGCAGCTTTAGCATCCATAATCTGAACTGGAAGCAAAATCTTAATGGCCTCAGTCTGCATATGACGGTATAAATAGAGACGTTCAAACACCTCTCCATCCCTATCATCCACAAAATTCACATTCTTGTGGTTACAGAAGCGGTAATGCTGTTCAACCGGCTTGTGATCCTTAGTTAACTTTGAAAGCAAAGGTGTCGATTTGCCACAGTATCTGCAAGTTACGAAGCCATTTTCCGGTATGCTTCCTTCATTATTAATTTCCACTTTGCTTCCAGTCTGCATCTGCATGCCATAGTTAGCCTCATACAGATTCATGTTATTACAGTACTCAATACCAAAACCGAGGTTCTTCATTGCATACGACGAAACAACACCTTTATGGCGGAACATAAAGTGTTTCTTTACGATGAATTGTTCTTTAATTCTTTCATCGTTGGAATCATCCAGAACTGCATCTGTTTTAAACATAGCACTGCGAGCACTAGTAAATTTCAAGTACTTATGTTGGTTTACTCCCCATGAAGGATCACCACATTTAGGACAAACGGCAAGTGAAAAATCCGAAGTTCCTTCTGCTGCTACGCAATCACACTTAGAACAGTATTTCATTGTCACAAGGTTATCCTTCCAATCAAATGTAGGGATACCACTGACTTCAAGCTGAAATTTCTGAGTGTAGAACTTATTACCAGGAGCCAATTCTTTTATACCCTGTGAGGCAGAACGTGCCAGTTCTATCACATTTGGCTCAGCAACGTTATTCTTATGATCTTCCTTTTCCTGTGTCGAATAGACACTTGCCTGCAACTTGACACCTGTCTCTGGGAAGGCATAGTTAGGCAAGAGTCCACAGTTAGTCATGAACTCTATAAGACTTCCATCAAGAATTTTACCATATTGAACCTTACAAGCCTTGATTAAATCCTTAATTGCGGCTTTCGCCGGATCATTTGGCTGCAATCTATCTTCCTCTTCCTTATAACTGTTCAGTTCCTCTAGAAGTCCGAATAACTGATCTGACAAGCCATGAAACTCCTTCAGAATATTCTGATAGAAAGATTCATCATCCAAGGTCTTAGCCAAAATAGTGAGAGATGGCTGTGTTTTCTCGTCATACTGCTCAGCGAATCTGGTCTTCAATGTATTTTTATTCTCCTTGATAAAACCGATAATCCTATTGACAACAAAACCATCAGATGACATTGCATCTTCTGTCAGTTTCAAATCACTGATATGAGACGGCATCATATTATTGGCATCTGCACTAATCCATGAGTCGATACAATAGGCAAAGAAGTGTCTACGCAGGATATCTTTTGCCTCAAGAAAACAACCAGGAGTATTAATTTCACCCTCCATCATGTCACTTGGATAGGTAAAATAATACATATCATGAGGTTCTCCAGCATGGGCATAGTTAAGCACAAGGGCAGAACCTTCCTTACGACCAACACGACCAACTCGCTGAAGGAAATTGCTAGGTTTAGGCGGAATACCAGTATTGCCCACGACATTCAGGTCACCAATATCAATACCCATTTCCAAGGTTGATGTTGCAGAAAGAACATTGACCGAATTAGAATGTGGATGCTCCTTGAAGTCCTTCTCAAGTTTTTCTCTGTCAGATCTTTCTAACAAACCAGTATGTTCTCTAGCATACACACGAGGAGATAAAGCCCTGTTATACACCTGCTGATAGTAGTTAAGTTCTGGAGTCATCTCCTCAGAATATGTACCCTGACACTTGTAATCAAGACAGAGAGTTTCTTCAGCAAGATAATCATTCTTGGCAACATATAGGGTTGATTGACAATTACTACACTTAATGTGTCTGACGTTCTTACTTACCCATATATGATCAGGGTTGATGGCATAGTTCCCCCCACCCTGCGGAGCCTTATTAACAAGACCCACCTCTTCCATTTTGATGAAGAGCTCACGGATGAAGTCATTATATAAGGGGAGGTTACGCTCAATAGACCAGTTAAAATGCCGCCAGAAATAGTTGGTAAACCAATTAGGTCTTTCACGTCTAAGCACAGCCATATCAAGCATCTCGCTATTCTTATCGAGGTATGTCACACCAATCAGCTTTGGAAAGCGAATACTACCACCAAACATTCTATTAAGGAAATGACGAGCATCAAACTTCCAGTTCAGCGCCCATAGGGTCAGAGCCTCATTTCTGTATTTATACAGATAAGGGTGATCAACAGCACCATGTCTTCTCATGCGCTGAAGGATACCATATACGAAATGACAGAATGACTTTTCATCCTCTGCAACATACTCCAACTGATTATTTACCAGGAAGTCTTTCATTAAGTCATAAACTTTATGAATCTCTTCACTCTTGAAGAAGGTAGCCGAAGAACCAGTCTTTTCAAGAGTACGACCAAGCTGTGATGTCAAACCAAATTCGCTTACGATTTCCCAATCTACGCGTATATCAAATTCCTTCTTAAAGGAAGACATGAAGCCATTACCCTCGCGATAGTTATGGCGAAGGTCTATATGAGAAGCCAAGTCTGCAGGCAAGAAGCGGTTGTAGTAGTCCCCTTCTGATAGTTTTCCCTTCCAAAATTCCTTGAAGCCTTCCTGCAGTTCTTTAATATTGACAGGTTTATCAATACTATTGATATACTGCTGCATAGACTGACGGAATAAGAAACGGAAGGTCCTTGCTTCATAGAAACCAGCCTGATGAGCCGCATCCTGTACACTATTTGTGAATACAAGAATTTTTCTATCCTTCTCTTCTGCATGATCAAAGTCACTGGACAATACTTGGCTGATAGCAACACTTGACAATGTTGAGGTACGTCCTCCCACCTCGCAGATTGCATCACTATTACACTCTGGGCAGATTGTCGTAAACCTCTGATTACCATTACGTGTCGATGTTGTCTTACTACATATACGAACTCTCAACGTATCACCATCACTTTCACCCACCTCATGCAGATTCTTAACACAAAGATGGCGTGTTACATTGATGGCATTATCATTGATATATTCATCTATAGCCTTATGCCTCGTGGATTCAATATTCAGAAGTACAACTTCTTTTTCTCTATCCATGAAAGCCTTGTTGATAGTGGAAACGTCCGAGCAATAGAAATTATCAGTAGCTAAACGACGTGTAAGCCAGCCGCTTGCACCGCATTCGCGACAGAAGTACATAGGCAAGGCTATACGATCTTCATCCTTCTTCAAACTATGTCTCCATACAAATTCAGGCTCCTTTTGGAAATATCTAAGAATACCGCTAAGTTCTCGCTGCCAAAGCTGTACCTGCAGATAAAGCATAGGAATGAGCTTCCCAGAATTATTGAGAGGTCTTTTTGAATAAGCAATCAGAGCCAGGAGATTCTCGATAACGATAGAGCACACACGTTCACCTCCGTCAAGATAAAGCCGACGGAAGTTTACATCTTGGTCTATCATTCTCTTCAAAACGTCCTCAAATGAGAGAATACCAGTACTCAAAATAGAAAGCAGTGACTTTACAATACCCATGCTACGCAAGTATGTTCCAGCATCTACAGGTGTAATACATGAATTCTTAAGCCACACCCTGCATAGACGCTTCATGTATGAATCTACTGTATCATCATCACCAAATTCACAGCTCTTGATCAACTTCATATCAGGAAGAATTGTAACTGTATCTGTAACGTATTCAGAAACAGGTATTCTATGTTCCTCTATTACATTCTCTTCCTTGAACACCTCTCCGAAAACATCCGAGGCATATTCACACAAACGTTTTTTACTGTCTGGACCATTGCCAATAGTCGCAGAAGTACCGATTGGACACAATGCCCCCTTAGGCAAATTCAATTTCAACTTTAAACGACGAATCAAATTTGCCACATCAGTACCCTGTGCACCATCATAAGTATGCAACTCGTCAAGAACGATAAACTTCAGTGCTTTGAAGTCCGTGTCAATGTTGCCTTTCCATAGGTTTCTGAAATGCTGGCGCATCAGTCCATAATCCAACATCTTGAAGTTGGTCAGTAAGATATCAGGAACAGTATCAAGGATAGCATCACGATTCTCGATGATATGGTCAGGTCCCATATCACGTGGGTAATCTTTCGAATCTAACCCTTCACCAACAAAAAGACCGGCTGTAACTTTTCCCTTCAGACGAGGATCATTCCAAATGGTTTCCGCCAAACGCTTCGCCTGATCACTTGCTAAGGCATTCATAGGATACATGATAATTACCTTCACACCTACTTGTCGACTGAACTTGTTACAGTTGTAGCAATAGTCAAGGATAGGGTAAAGAAAACATTCCGTCTTACCGGAACCTGTTCCAGTAGTGAGCAATGTTGGCTTTGGCTCATTACCATTCTGCATAGAGAGCTGATGAAATGCCTGCAACTGATGCAAATATGGAGGAAAGTTAGGAACAATCTCCAAAGGAATATTTCTGCTCTCTTCCTGTGATGCAGACACAAAAGGAGTCTTCAACGAGATGTATGGGCCTTCAAATAGTCCATCGTCTTTACTTTCGATGAAGCGATAGAAAGCATCACTGACATCCTTCTCCTTGAATTTGAAAGTTGCCTTGATGTACTCAATTATCGAATCACGTACTTCACGTGCTTGTTGGAGTGGTAGCATATTATCGTTATTTTATCATTGACAAATTAAAAGAAGCAGAATCAACAACTGTATACCCTGCTGCCATAAACTTTACTGTAGAATCTTCATCAACCGGATCTATTGCGATTTTAGAATCTCTCAGCAACATGCCAGCACTGGCTATGACAACATCGTTGTGATCCAACAAATCAACATCACCATCCATACTAAATGGAATGCCATTGTCGAGAAGTAGATCCACTATGCTTTCAAGGCCAGGGTATAGGGCTTTTGCCTCGTTTCATTTCATTGCCTCAAGGACATCACTTTTATCATTCCAAACATGAACCTTCTTATCATCCAACGATTTACACTTTTTTATAAAAGCAGCAACCTTTGGGGAAATAGAATGCAGATTTGTTAGTGGAATATCAGAAATAATCAATGTTGTACTTCTTGAACGGCTAGTAGCAACGTTGAATCTTCTTTCATCCAGAGCAAATCCAGGATTTCTTCCTGGAATATACAGAATTGCATAATCCACTGTCATTCCTTGAATTCTATCTATTGTTTCAATGGTAAAGTCATCCAAAGACGATTCTGTTAAAAATGTCTTTTGTAGCTGTTTGACAGTATCATTGAAAGGAGATATTATAGCCAAAGAACGATTAGGATAGTTCCTTATGAGCTCATCAACAACTTGGCTAACTATATGTAAACCAGCCCCAGAAACAATGCCATTAGTATAGTCCTGGGTGTAGTGATAAATTACCCCACCACCTTCAGGAAACAGATAAGAACTACATCGTCTAAAATCGAGAGGATGCTTCTGCACAGACTGGAATCTGTTGCTATAGAATATACCTGTTAATTCTGCACTTGCTTTTGTCAGACGGAAAGTCGTTGTTATTCGATACGATTTTACATCTGTGCCGAGTGCATACGCTTTAAGTCCTTCAATCTGCGTATTGGCATTCCATGCATTATATAAAGCTTTCCTTGGATTGCTAATTATTGGAGGCAGCTGCATAGGATCTCCAACTATAAGACACTTGCGACCAAGTTTCTTAAATGCCAGAATAGAAGCAAGAAACGCCTGGGATGCCTCCTCTATAATCATCAAATCATAGGTAGGAAGCCCATCTTCGCTGATGCTATCACTATTATATGCTTGCGACAGGACATAATTAGTAGAACAAAACAGTTCACCATTGGGCACTACGAATCCCTTTTTTATGGGTTTGAGCGATGGTATCATTCTCCTTTCATCAGCAGAAAGGTTAGATTTGAAAATCTTTCCATCCCGCAAGAAAGGCAAGAGAGGTGGTTGCTGCACCAGTTCTATGAGACCTTTATTTGCCATCGTTGTAACACAAACCGTTTTATTGTCAGTCAAATACTTAGCAATAATATGAGCAATAGTATAGCTCTTTCCTGTTCCCGGAGGTCCTTGAAGAACACAACAGTTGTCTTCTTCCAAGGTCTGAAGTATTCTTTCTGGAATTGCAGTTTCATTATTAGGATTGTACTGTAATTCTTCAGGATGCCAGTCATCATAGTCCATCTTCGGCTCAATCATTTGTTCTGGCATATCATGAAAAACCTCCAAGAAATTTACAAGGTTATTAAAATAATCAACAGGAGGGAATGGAGCAAAGACTATTACTGACAATGACTTTCCTGACTGCGTAGTTTTCTTGAACAAATCATATAAAGACGTACTCAGACCTGTACATCCAACATAATCATAGCTGCTATCACCCTTTTTGGTATAATAGAGTGGCAGCAAATCTGATGTATTTGAATGATATCTAGCATTTTTACAGAAATCCAAAAACGAACATGTCCATGACATAACACTCTGTCCGAGTTCAGCTTTTGCATCTTTCTTTATTACCATAATGGATTTTTGCACTTTCAAACGAGGTGCCTTATCCTTTGGAAACTTAAGAACGACATGTCCGAGCTTGTCGTTTACATGATCTACGTAACCTACGACAAGCCCTTCCTTCCGGAACAATTGGTTCATAGGAGCTTTGATAATGGACTTTTGTTCCATTTCAGCTTCACGAACCTGATCCGAAAAGAAATACTGATAATTTTGTATTTTCTTATTAATAGTCATCGTCATTCTCCTCTGATTCATTAATACTATCGCTTGATGGAAGCTGCGCAAACAGAGAGTTGTACTTTTCGTTAGAATTGATTCTAATGAGCGTGTAGGCTGTTCCCTTAACCCCATTGAGGACACCAGAATACAACACTCTAACCACCTCAGCTTTCTCTTCACCCGTAAGCTTGATAATAATATCGTCTTCACCAATCCATTCAAGAATATCTCCAATAGAATTGAAGTACATGAACTCGTTGGCTTTTGCACCTAGATAAACGCATACAACACATCTATCGTCTGCAATCTTGTTCCAAATAACAGGAGACAGATACATTATACCGCCAGCGGCACTACATTTATGAATATATTTACCGCCGCAAAGCGTATGTTCATTCTTCAAATGAGCATTTCGTATAAAGTCACTCTTGCTTTCTACAGGAGTATAACCCCTCTTCACAAGATTATTGTAAAGACGAAGTTGGGCAAGATAGTTCTGGTCGGCAACTTGTTCGGCAGACAGATCTTCTCCCAATATATGATTAATCTCATTGACTTCTGCTCTAGTAGGCTCAAGAACTTCCAATGTTCTTGTTACACCATGAGAGCCAAAATTGCGCACATCCTCAGGAGAGAATGGTCTTGGCTTTTGAGGTACATACGTACTACTACCACGATTCCATCCGCTCATATCCGAATAATCGTAAGGCGCTGTAGATGCTGTATTGGATGTGAATGATGCTGACTTTCTGACTCCTGGAGAAGAATTCACACCTGATGACCATCCTACATCCTGAGGAGAATACATATCAGAAGAAGAATCTCTTTGAACGGAATTTACTGACTCAAATGTACTTCCTGTCGAATGAGTAGACACGTGTACTGAAGGTGTTACGGCATGCTCCCCCTCGTCAGAATCAATACAACCATGTTCATTTTCATTAGTTGAATCTTCCTCATCATCTGGCGAAACATCAGTATCATCATCTGCCGAGGTTGT
>ERZ1026878.849-NODE-849-length-21200-cov-9.472736_pt1 | contig 21200 bp, 19 predicted proteins | sample MGYA00380169_ERZ1026878 | MGnify/ENA primary metagenome ERZ1026878 (study PRJEB33269, sample SAMEA4719805) | human gut metagenome | biome: human-associated habitat; feature: organic feature; material: feces | place: Cameroon | collected 2013-10 ...
TAAGTACTTAGTACTTTTCGCCACGGGCACGCAGTTCAGACAGAACTGTATCGATGCCTTTCTTATCGATTACACGCATACCTTTAGCAGATACGCGCAGGGTGACAAAACGCTTCTCGCTCTCAACCCAGAAACGGTGAGAGTGCAGGTTCGGCAGGAAACGGCGTTTAGTCGCGTTCAGTGCGTGGGAACGGTTGTTACCGGTCACCGGACGCTTGCCAGTAACTTGGCAGACTCGGGACATGTCTATTCTCCAAAAATCAAATTAGCTCGAGCTTCGTATGGGGTATCGGCGCCTCGTCAGGCTTTACAGCCCGGTCATCGCATAGTTCTAAGTGAACTCTCGATTGCCAGGCCCAAATGCCAAACCCGAGATTCTCAAAGGTGGCGTAGTATACGCTGACTCGGCGGTGTGCTCAAGTCCCGAACAGACAAAGATCCCGATGGATCGCGAGAAATAGCCTAAATCCAGCCATGTTCTGCAAAAGAAATGTACTCTCCGCGGCCAATTATCAGATGGTCCAGCACACGAATGTCCATGAATTGACAGCATTTGATAATGCGTTCGGTGATCTCTTTGTCAGCTCTGCTTGGTTGTGCACAGCCAGAGGGGTGATTATGCGCGAGGATCACGCCCGCTGCATTCACTTTTATCGCTTCCCGCACAATTTCACGCGGATGCACCTCAACGTGGCTTAGCGTGCCCGCAAAGAGACAGCTATGTTTCAGCACCCGGTTTCTGTTGTCGAGAAAGATCACCATAAAGATCTCACGTTCAGCATCCGTTAACTGGCTTTGCAGAAATTCGCGCGTCATCACGGGGGTCAGGATCGGCTCTTCCTTCTCAATGCGAACATTGTGAAAACGGCGAGCAAGTTCGGCAATGCCCCGTAACTGGGCATATTTCGCCACGCCGATCCCCTCGACGTGCTTAAACTGCGCCAGATCGGCGGTCAACAGCCCATACAGTGAACCAAAATGCGCGATTAGATCTTTTGCCAGCGTAAAGACGTTTTTTCCTGGCGTGCCGGTACGTAAAAAGAGCGCCAGCAGTTCATCGTCTTTTAGCAGGCTGACTCCATTGCGCAATAGTTTTTCGCGCGGCAGCAGCTGCTCGTCCTCGTCTTCCATGCTCTTTCTCCTTTTTTAACCTCATGCTGCCACAGGCCAGCCAGCCGCTCGACGGCCACGTTGCGTTCTTGCGTAGCGCCTCGCAAAGAGCCCGAAGGACAACATCACCCGGTTTTAGGGATTGTGATAAAATGCCCGCTCTCTGGTGAAACCCAACAGGAAAGAATCATGATGAGCCTGGCCGGTAAAAAAATCGTTCTTGGCGTGAGCGGCGGTATTGCTGCCTATAAAGCGCCAGAGCTGGTGCGTCGTCTGCGCGAGCGCGGGGCCGATGTGCGGGTCGCGATAACCGAAGGCGGTAAAGCCTTTATCACTCCATTGAGCCTGCAGGCGGTTTCAGGGTACCCGGTATCGGACAGTCTGCTTGATCCGGCCGCTGAAGCCGCGATGGGCCATATTGAGCTGGGGAAATGGGCTGACCTGGTTATCCTTGCCCCCGCCACCGCGGATTTAGTCGCCCGGGTGGCCGCCGGTATGGCAAACGACCTGGTCTCCACCATTTGTCTGGCCACACCTGCGCCTGTTGCCGTTGTGCCTGCCATGAACCAGCAGATGTACCGCAACGCGGCGACTCAGCATAATCTGGAGACGCTGGCCTCGCGCGGCCTGCTGATCTGGGGGCCGGACAGCGGCAGCCAGGCCTGTGGTGACGTTGGCCCCGGGCGTATGCTTGACCCGCTAACCATTGTCGATATGGCCGCCGCGCATTTTTCGCCTGTCAACGATCTGCAACATCTCAACATCATGATTACCGCAGGCCCGACGCGTGAGCCGCTGGATCCCGTGCGCTATATCACCAACCACAGCTCCGGCAAAATGGGCTTTGCGATTGCGGCCGCGGCAGCAAAACGCGGCGCGAACGTGACGCTGGTGAGCGGCCCGGTGTCGCTGCCTACGCCTGCGTTTGTCACGCGAATTGACGTCACCACCGCGCTGGAGATGGAAGCCGCCGTGCAGGCGCATGCGCAAAGCCAGCAAATATTTATCGGCTGTGCGGCCGTCGCAGATTACCGCGCCGAGACCATCGCCGAGGCGAAAATTAAAAAGCAAGGTGATGAATTAACACTAAAAATGGTGAAAAACCCGGACATTGTTGCCGGTGTCGCCGCACTAAAAAGCCACCGTCCTTACGTTGTTGGGTTTGCCGCAGAAACAAATAATGTGGAAGAATATGCCCGGCAAAAACGTACCCGCAAAAACCTCGATTTGATTTGCGCGAACGACGTATCGCTGGCCACACAAGGATTTAACAGCGACAGCAACGCACTGCACCTTTTCTGGCAGGATGGAGATAAAGTCTTACCGCTTGAGCGCAAGGAACTCCTGGGCCAACAATTACTCGACGAGATCGTTACCCGTTATGATGAAAAAAATCGACGTTAAGATTCTGGACCCGCGTGTTGGCAAGCAATTCCCGCTGCCAACCTATGCCACCTCCGGCTCTGCCGGACTTGACCTGCGCGCCTGTCTCGATGACGCCGTAGAACTGGCGCCGGGTGCCACCACCCTGGTGCCGACTGGCCTGGCCATTCACATTGCTGACCCGTCTCTGGCGGCGGTGATCCTGCCGCGTTCTGGCCTCGGCCATAAGCATGGCGTCGTGCTGGGTAACCTGGTGGGCCTGATTGACTCCGATTACCAGGGTCAACTGATGGTCTCCGTCTGGAACCGTGGTCAGGACAGTTTCACCATTGAACCGGGTGAGCGTATTGCGCAAATGGTCTTTGTACCGGTGGTACAGGCAGAATTTAACCTGGTGGCAGACTTTGATGCCACCGACCGTGGCGAAGGCGGCTTCGGCCATTCCGGGCGCAAATAACCGCCCGACAGACACGCATCTCACAGCGCCATAACGTCATAACAAACCGCAAACGTCAGTTTGCGGTCGCTGTGTGGATGCCAGCCTGACAAGTGCTTATTTTCAGGGGTATTTTGTAACATGGCAGAAAAACAAACCGCGAAAAGGAATCGTCGCGAAGAAATACTTCAATCTCTGGCGCTGATGCTTGAATCCAGCGATGGTAGCCAACGCATCACCACCGCCAAACTGGCCGCCTCCGTAGGCGTGTCTGAAGCGGCGCTGTATCGTCATTTTCCGAGCAAAACCCGGATGTTCGACAGCCTGATCGAATTTATCGAAGACAGCCTGATCACACGCATCAACCTGATCCTGAAAGACGAAAAAGACACCACCGCGCGTCTGCGTCTGATTGTGCTGTTAATCCTGGGCTTTGGTGAACGCAATCCAGGTTTAACCCGTATCCTGACCGGCCACGCGCTGATGTTCGAGCAGGACAGACTGCAGGGCCGCATTAATCAGCTTTTCGAGCGTATAGAAGCGCAACTGCGCCAGGTACTGCGCGAGAAGAAAATGCGTGAAGGTGAAGGTTACAGCACGGATGAAACACTACTGGCGAGCCAGATCCTGGCGTTTTGCGAAGGGATGCTCTCCCGCTTTGTGCGCAGCGAGTTCAAATACAGCCCAACGGACGATTTTGACGCCCGCTGGCCGCTAGTGGCTGCCCAGTTACAGTAACATCGTTGCCGGATGGCGGCTTCGCCTTATCCGGCCTGGGGTTGTATTGCCCGGTAAAGCTGGCGCCACCGGGCAATACAATTACACCCCGAACTCTTCCCGGTATGCGCGTACCGCCGCCAGATGGTCAGCCATCTCAGGCTTCTCTTCCAGGTAGGCAATCAGGTCTTTCAGGGTGATGATTGACGTCACTGAGCAATGATAATCACGCTCCACTTCCTGAATGGCGGAGATCTCGCCGCGACCCCGCTCCTGACGATCCAGACAAATCAGCACGCCAGCCAGCGTCGCCCCGTTAGCCTGAATAATCTCCATCGATTCACGGATCGCCGTGCCCGCGGTGATCACATCATCCACCAGCATCACGCGGCCCTGCAGCGCGCTGCCGACCAGATTCCCGCCTTCACCGTGAGTTTTGGCCTCTTTGCGGTTAAAGCAGTACGGCACGTCGCGATCGTGGTGTTCCGCCAGCGCTACCGCGGTGGTGGTCGCAATCGGAATGCCTTTATAGGCCGGGCCAAACAGCAGGTCAAAATCAATCCCGGAGTCCACCAGCGCTTCGGCATAGAAACGGCCTAACAATGCCAGATCGCGCCCGGTATTAAACAGCCCGGCATTGAAGAAATAGGGGCTCTTGCGCCCGGATTTCAGCGTAAACTCGCCAAACTTAAGAACCTGCTTGTTAAGCGCAAACTCAATAAACTGGCGCTGATACGGTTTCATGGATTCGCTCCTTTGTCTTTTCTGTCTTACAGGCAAAAAAAAGGCGACTCATCAGTCGCCTTTAAAATCAATTTTCTAACGCCGCCTTCTGCGTCGTTACGATAGATTCAATTCCCCCTCGGGCCAGAGCCAGCAAGGTGAGAAGTTCTTCGTGGGTGAAGGGTTCGCCTTCTGCGGTACCCTGCACCTCAATGATACGACCGTCTTCGGTCATGACCACGTTCATATCGGTCTCAGCGGCAGAGTCTTCGACATATTCCAGATCGCACAGCGCTTCACCGTTAACGATGCCCACAGAGACCGCTGCAACCATGCCTTTCATTGGATTCGTTTTCAGCTTACCGGCCGCAACCAGTTTATTCAGGGCATCCGCCAGCGCTACACAGGCCCCGGTAATGGAGGCGGTACGCGTACCACCGTCGGCCTGAATGACGTCGCAGTCCAGCGTGATGGTGAATTCGCCCAGCGTTTTCAGGTCAACAGCGGCGCGCAGCGCACGCGCGATCAGACGCTGAATTTCCATGGTACGACCGCCCTGCTTACCTTTTGCCGCTTCGCGGGCATTACGGGTATGGGTCGCACGCGGCAGCATGCCGTATTCAGCCGTGATCCAGCCCTGGCCCTGGCCTTTCAGGAAGCGCGGAACGCCTTCTTCGATGGAGGCGGTGCACAGCACTTTAGTGTCACCAAACTCAACCAGAACGGAGCCTTCAGCGTGTTTTGTATAGTTACGGGTCAGAGTGACGGGACGCACCTGATTGGCGCTACGACCTGCTGGACGCATGATGAATTCTCCGGCTTGAAACGAATGTGGCTGCGCATTATACGGATAAAGGACGCTTATTCCTATCCTGAGAAGCCCCCGAAAGCTATAATCCCCCCATCTCTCCTTTAAAAACGGGAATGTCTATGATCCGCAGTATGACCGCCTACGCCCGGCGTGAAATCAAGGGTAGCTGGGGTAGCGCCACATGGGAAATGCGCTCGGTAAACCAGCGTTACCTGGAAACGTATTTCCGTATGCCGGAGCAGTTCCGCAGCCTTGAGCCGGTGGTACGTGAGCGTATCCGTACCCGTCTGACGCGCGGCAAAGTGGAATGTAATCTGCGTTTTGAGCCTGATGCCAGCGCGCAGGGCGAACTCATCCTTAACGAAAAACTGGCGAAACAGCTCGTCAATGCGGCGAACTGGGTCAAAATGCAGAGCGATGAAGGCGAAATCAACCCGGTTGATATTCTGCGCTGGCCTGGCGTGATGGCCGCCGGTGAGCAGGATCTGGACGCGATTGCCGCTGAAATTCTTGCCGCCCTCGACAGCACGCTGGATGACTTTATCGTTGCCCGCGAAACCGAAGGCCAGGCGCTGAAAGCGATGATTGAGCAGCGCCTTGAAGGGGTCAGCGCCGAAGTGGCAAAAGTGCGCACGCATATGCCAGAAGTGCTGCAGTGGCAGCGCGAGCGCCTGGTTGCCAAACTGGAAGAAGCGGAAGTTCAGCTGGAAAACAACCGCCTGGAACAAGAGCTGGTGCTGATGGCGCAGCGCGTTGACGTCGCTGAAGAGCTGGATCGTCTGGAAGCGCACGTTAAAGAGACCTACAACATTCTGAAGAAGAAAGAAGCCGTAGGTCGCCGCCTCGACTTTATGATGCAGGAGTTCAACCGCGAGTCGAACACTCTGGCATCTAAGTCGATCAATGCTGAGGTGACGAATTCAGCAATTGAGCTCAAGGTACTGATTGAGCAAATGCGCGAGCAGATTCAGAATATCGAGTAGTGTTTCACGCGATCTCGCGTTGTCTCACTAAGTCATAAAAAGACCATTGTAAATCATGGTCTTTTTTGTTTTATATAGTCTCATTTTGTATCGCGATACCTTTAAGACATGGGGTTGCATAAAATGCACAAGTACGTAACGGGGTTTAACGTCCAATCGTGTAAAACCACTGCAAATACATAAGTTATTGTTTTAAATATAAAAAAGACAATATAAAAACTGAGGTTGTATGTGGCGATTTATCGTCCGATTTCAGGTAAACTTACCTTTGATGTTCTGGTGAGTTTTAAGGATAAAGAACCATGAAAGTTAGCGAAAAGACATTGCTAGAGTCCGGCTTCAGCCATACAGATCTTCAGAAAATTAAAAGCAATGTGGAAGATTTCGGGGGAACTCTTGATGAAGTGATTCATGATTTAGCAAAACGATTTAATGTAGCTAAGTGGATAACTATTGTTGCTTTCATAATCCTGATTTTTACATCTGTTTTATCGACGAAAAATAACACACTATCTTTGGCTTTTTCGTTGATTGTAGGATTACCTTTTATCTGGTATTTGGCGCCCGCCAAACTCGCATTTAAAGCTTGGCGGTATAAACAATATGCGTCTAGGATTGAGGGCGATCAGTAATTGTCATCAGATCAAAAATAACTTTTGCCTTCACGCCGTACCCAACTATTTTCATGGTTAGTTTTGGCCTGCTTAATGTACTGACTTTTCTGTAATAATCGACTGGTATGTAGCGAAACAGTCTCCATGATCCAGGCTTCCTTATTAAACCAAATATGCTGTAAGCATTAGCAACAAGTGAGAGTGATTTATATACGCCTAATCCACTTTTAGAACTAAACCCCATAAATTCAGCCGTAGCCATAGCTGCATTAGCAGCAAACCCTTCAGATGTAGAATCATGAAGCACTTGATGGCTAAATTCTTTGCTTAGGCCATTAAATCCATCCACAACAAGTATTGCTCCAGCCAACAAACCCAATGGATTAGCGCTGGCAAGTAACGTTGTTCCTAAAGCTATCTCTGCTCCCGAAAGCACTACGTTCACAGCAGAAATTACGTAACCCACAATTTTGTTATTTTCCCGGACGAACTCCACTTTGGCGTAAAGCTTCGCAGCTTTCGTACGTAGCATTCGCCCCTGTTCTTCAAGGTTTTCGATCTCTGTCCTAAGATTTTTTATACAGGCCATGCACTCTTCATCAGATTTTGCGCTCCGGGCCGTGGCGAACCTCAGCTCAATAAACCCTTTTATTATCATAGATATAGCCGAAGCTACCTCTGAATGGGGCTTTCTGACGAACCGAGTCCCCGAGGCCATTGCAGCAGCCAATAGGCGTCTAAATTTCGACGCATGAGCAAATCGTGGTTTTAATTGTCCAATACCAGTGCTTCAATACTGACTCTTCGCCAAACCACGCATCGTAGAACACCAGTTCGATTCCGCAGGCTTTCACAAAAAGAAAGCGCTAACTGCCAGGCGACCTACCAGACGCTCATTCATCCTCACATGAGGTAAAGTTATTCGATGCCCAGTACAAATGGCATTAACATACCTGGCTTTATTTTCATGTCTGCAGTTGCCGCAGCCGCATTAGCATGCGGCAAGGCAAGCCATCTGTTTACGGCATCGGAGTTGAATCGCTGCAGCCTTAGAAACGAAGATACAGAGTTTTCCCAGGAAAAAAGCTCATCCGCGCAAACTTCGACGGACTGCTGAGAGCAAGCTCGCTGAATAGCCATTCCCAAACCGACGTAGCGGAGAAGCTCACGTCGTGCATTCTCATCTTTTTGCTTGATTGGTACATCCAGTTTCGGTTTCGGTTTCGGTCCAAAGTACACTCCGGTAGTACCTGGTTGTAATGTTGGATCACTGGAAAAATAAACCGGAACTCCCATCAATTTGAATGCCGCTGTCAAAATTTCATAGCTAATGTCTGATCGACTCCAGCGGCCCATGTGGGGTGGTACTTTCGGCAAACCGACCAGATCATCGCCGCGGCTTACAATCGATACGCCCTCAACTGGCACGGATGGTTGCATTCTGAATACAGCGTCAGAATCGATATCCCAGCCAGCGTCGCTTAACAATCGCAAAAAATTACCAGCAGCCACGTACGATGATTCACTCCACTCAACACAACCGATGCGCAGCTTGTCCCGCTGACCAAACTGTCCTGTTCGAAATAATTCGAGGTATCTATCGCGATTGGAACTATTAACGGCATATGCATCAATCACGGTAGGCGGCACAGGTTTACTTGCAGATTCGGGATTTTGTTCAAGCAAAGCTGGGCTTTTGAAATACACTATAGCGAAAAATGCCGCTGCGCCAGATGCTCTTAACCATCCTTTATATTTTACTTCCAGGAGACCAGGCAGAACTGAACCAATACCTCCAGCAGCTAGAGCCAGAACTATTCGGTAAACTGTATATTGGTAAGATGTAGGATTAGGGGTTATGAAAGTAGTTGTTATTATGACACCTATCGCCACAACCGCAAAACTATACCCAAGGTACTTGTCTCTCTCTACACTGCTCATTTTAATTTTGACACCTGCATCAAATCCATACGTCGAAAATCCCGGGTAGACCTCCCCCCATTGATTAATACAGCTCTATACTCGTAATGAAGCTATTGGCGTTGGTGATGAGTGTAACTGTCCATTCCTCGCTCATAGCGGATATAAGCCAGAGTGTCAGTTCTCTTGTGCCAAGAGCGGAAGTTGCTTAGCGTTTGTCTTCTTCAACAAGGATCGACTCAGGTTCATCCAGACTATAACACAGCAGCAGAAATCAGAGCCTTGCCATTTTTCGTGACTTCATTTTTTTAATTCTCTTACGGCTAAACATAAGCCTGCCGTCGCCCAGAGTATATCGCCCGGAGTGTATTGCCAGCCAGAACTGCAGCGTTATTAAATAGGGGTTAATAAGCAGTCTGCACAGGCCTTTGCGAAACATACCATTCAAAGTAAGGGGCCTAAAACTCGGGTAGTTAAGCGAGAAATAGCGGTATTCCCCCAGTCGCCAGCGCCAGAACGACTTCATTTCAGTTTTTGCATCCTCAATTGCATTACAATTCCAGACCACACCCCAGCGTCTTTTCCATGTGTCTCTTAAGAGCCAGCCATGCATCAGAGAAAACCGTTGTGAGTTAAAAAATGGTTGTTTTTTGCCACCTGGTAGCGTAATGACGCACTGAATAAACTTTATTTCAGTAATTGAAAAATAAATTCCGCGTTCAGAAACCTCCATGAGTTCCTGACGCGGTATCTGGTTTAGGTTAACAATCAGCACAGACTGGTCCAGATTGGCCAGCTCAATTTTCTGCTGGTAACGGATACCATGCCCTGACGCCTCGAAATAAAGCGAGAGGTTCTCCACAAGCGCCCCTTTTGCCCGAAACGCCACGCGGGATTTAACCGACTCATGATCGGCTGAATGGGCAAGCCGCACCGAGTACTCTAAATGCTCACCAAGTGGTTTCCAGTGTGCGCCTAAATGATAGCGCCGGAATTTATACTCATGCGATTTCTGATAGGTTTTCAGTAACCATAATCGTGTGATCTTTTCCCAACCCCATTTGAAGAGGCGTCCAGCCAAACTCCACGGCATTGGTAAACTCATCTGTCTCTCCTGTGTTTTGCTCTAACGCTATCACTTTTCTTCAGAGAGAAATAAAAGCTTTGCGTATCCTTACGTATTGTATAAATCTATTGAAGTTAAGTAGCTTAACGAATCTCCGTTCCTACTCACACAAGCGGGTTTCGATACCTGCTTAGCTGACCCAAAAGAACCCAGCGTAATAGCGCTGAAAGCCAGTGTCAGACAACAGTTAGGGCATTCACGCTTGACTGCCTTACTTGCTAGACATAAAACAGTGCTTTTCGATGAACGTGAGATCTGGAATCTGTGGCCACGCTGCGTAGAGCAATTAAGCAGCATATACAACATAGCATCTGCTTACGGTGTACTTAAGGGAGTAGCTAATCGAAAAGACGATTAGAGAAAACACTTGTAAATCAAAGTACATATGGCATTACTCAACATTCAGATTCAATCGTAATGCCTTTCAGGTGGTGTCGACGGTGCCACCCATTACTATTTCTAATCCATCCTGACATCTTTTTTTTGCGTTTAACCGCATTTTATCAAGTTCATTCAACATAACTTGATAAAAATTTATAGGGCAAACTGACTCGCCTTAGAAAATCTCAATCGTGATCTTACGCACAAATCGCTAACCTCCACGCGTTCACACCGGAGGGTATATGCTGCTTCACATTCTTTATCTGATTGGGATCACCGCAGAAGCAATGACAGGCGCACTGGCCGCCGGGCGTCGCCGGATGGACACCTTTGGCGTGATCATTATTGCTACAGCAACCGCTCTGGGCGGTGGTTCCGTGCGCGATATCCTGCTTGGCCATTACCCGCTCGGCTGGGTTAAACACCCTGAGTATGTGATTATCGTGGCGACGGCTGCTGTATTAACCACCATCGTTGCACCCGTTATGCCCCACCTGCGCCGTCTGTTTCTGATGCTTGATGCGCTGGGGCTGATAGTCTTTTCGATCATCGGCGCACAAATCGCGCTCGATATGGGTGAAGGGCCGGTCATCGCCACCATTGCTGCAGTGATCACTGGAGTATTCGGTGGTGTACTGCGCGATATGTTCTGCAAACGCATCCCTCTGGTCTTTCAAAAAGAGCTGTATGCCGGCATCTCCTTCGCTGCAGCGGTGCTCTATATCGCCCTGCAGCATTACGTTTCTAACCATGATGTAGTGGTTATCTCCACGCTGCTGTTTGGCTTTACGGCACGCATGCTGGCACTGCGTCTGAAGCTCGGGCTACCCGTTTTTCATTACAAACACAGCACACATTAGTTTAGAACCCGTTGATGTGCTGTTCAGCAAGCCACTTCGCCAGTACATCAATCTGAGGCGCGAGCATCCAGTTAACAATTTTTCTCGCCTTCTCCTCGCCCGTTCCCGGCAAGGTTTGCCAGTCCTTTGCGTTACGTCCGCTCAGCTTTTGCCACGTTACGTCTCCCATTGCCTTCAGTGAAGCCTGCGTCAACGGAACACCCAACGCCATGAGCCAGCGGATAAACGGCTGCTCACGCACCAGATTAAACTGATGCCAGAGCGCCAGCCCGCGCGCTGAGGAAAACCCTGGTGTAGCCTGCAGTTGCGCCTGAGTTAATAACAGCCATGAAAAGAGATGCTCAAACTGATGCGCCTGCCAGAGCGTGCGCCAGCCTGACTCGCCTAACCCTTCAATGTTTAACACCTGCTTTGAACTAAGCCATGTCAGCCTGGCAAAGAACTGATCCATACATTCAGGCGAAGCATAAAAGCAGCTCAGGGAATGAAAGCGCGTGGCGGGCGGTTCCGGCTTTTGTCGGTCCGTCCCACGCCAGACAACCTTATCAAACCGGGGGATCCCCTGCCCGGCAAGGCTCACCTGTATCTGATCGCCGGGAGCAATATCCAGCCTTTGCCAACGCGCGACCGATCCCAGACTCACCCGCTGCACCTGCTTATCATCCAGTTGCACCGCTTCCAGCGTTGCCACTACGGAGATTTTGCCCGTTCGCCCAACGGTAAAACGAATATCTCTCACTTCCGCGACCTGGGCGGCAGGAGAATACTTCCATGCCACAACCCAGTTACCTTCACCGGGTAGCCAGCTATCGCCAGGGGTAACATCCGAAGACCGAACCACAATGCCGTCCGTGGCAAAGGGTAATGCCGCGTTTTGCCAGGCCAGACGCTGCTTTTCAACAGCTTCAACCGTCTGTACGGGCACGGTGTAGCGCGCCGTCAGGGTAAATCCTGCCTGCGACAGCGCTGTCAGCGCGTTTTGCATCATCTGCGGCCCGTCCGGCCAGGCCCAGATAAAAACGCCAATCTGGTTCAGAGGCGCATTGTCCTTTTGTCGCATCATCGCGCCCGCTACCTTTGCACGGGCATTCATTCCGCCCATCTGCCGCTGAACATGGCCCTCACGCAACCAGAAAAGCTCCCCCTGTAAGACGCTGTTTGCCAGCTCACCGGATACGTGCTTAGGCACGGACGGGATCAAACGCACTTGTGCCGTCCAGTCCTCACCTTTAAGTCCATTGCCACGGCTGATGGCCTGAGCGAGCATTCCGTTGCGATACACCAGCGTCACTGCCACGCCGTCGACTTTTGGCTGCATCCAGAGAGAGGTTCGGCCGTGCATCCACTGAGCCAGCGCGTCTTTGCTGGCAACTTTACGAACCCCCGTATGCGCTACAGGATGTGTCACGCTTCCCGTCAGCGCAGGAAGGGTGTTTGCAGAGATATCGTTGCCAAAACAGCGCTGCCACTGGGTTAAGCGGGCGTTCAGCTGGTCATAAACGTCGTCATTAACCTCGCTCACGCCCTGCTTCCAGTAAGCGTCATCCCAGCGTTTGATTTGCGCGCTTAACGACGCGATCTCTTTTTCAGCTTTTGCCTGCGACCACACCGGGCACACCGCCGCGCCATAGCCACACCACAACAGCATTAACCCGCTTATCCATCGCCCCATCGCTATCCCTCCTTTACGTTGCAGGAGGTATACCGCGATGGCTAAAACAACGCTAACCACCTTGTTTCACTGTGCGAGGCGCTATCCGGTCTTTCTTTTTGTTGCTGAAAACCACAGATAAAACCTGAAAACGGCACGCAAAATTCAATAATCCAGGGGAAAAAGTGTGACAAAGGCTACGTCACACGGCGGTGACGTGTATAATAAGCCCGTATGTAGGACTTCTTCGCTAACACATACAAAAGACTCTCATGGCTCAAGGCACGCTTTATATTGTTTCTGCCCCTAGTGGCGCGGGTAAATCCAGCCTTATTCAGGCACTGTTAAAAACCCAACCGTTGTACGACACACAGGTTTCTGTTTCTCACACCACGCGTAAACCGCGTCCGGGTGAAGTGCACGGTGAACACTATTTCTTTGTGGATCACGACGAATTCAGAGCGATGATCGGCAGAGACGCGTTTCTTGAACATGCTGAAGTGTTCGGTAATTACTACGGCACCTCACGTGAGACCATTGAGCAGGTTCTGGCCACGGGCGTGAATGTGTTCCTGGATATCGACTGGCAGGGCGCGCAGCAGATTCGCAAGAAAATGCCTGACTCGCGCAGTATCTTTATTTTACCGCCATCGAAAGATGAGCTGGATCGCCGCCTGCGTGGCCGCGGTCAGGACAGCGAAGAGGTGATCGCAAAGCGTATGGAACAGGCTGTTGCAGAAATGAGCCATTACGCGGAATATGATTACCTTATTGTGAATGATGATTTTGATGCCGCACTGAGCGATCTCAAAACCATCCTTCGCGCAGAACGTCTGCGTATGAGCCGCCAGAAGCAGCGACATGACGCATTAATCACCAAACTGTTGGCAGACTGAACCCACTTTCAGTATCATGCCCAGTCATTTCTTCACCTGTGGAGCATTTTAAGTATGGCACGCGTAACTGTTCAGGACGCTGTAGAGAAAATTGGTAACCGTTTTGACCTGGTGCTGGTCGCCGCGCGTCGCGCTCGTCAGATGCAGGTAGGCGGTAAAGATCCGCTGGTACCGGAAGAAAACGATAAAACCACCGTTATTGCACTTCGCGAAATCGAAGAAGGTCTGATTAACAACCAGATCCTCGACGTGCGTGAGCGCCAGGAGCAGCAAGAGCAGGAAGCCGCAGAACTGCAGGCCGTAACCGCTATTGCTGAAGGTCGTCGTTAATTAAACCTGCGGGTCGCCCTTGTATCTGTTTGAAAGCCTGAATCAACTGATTCAAACCTACCTGCCTGAAGACCAGATTAAGCGTCTTCAGCAGGCGTATCTCGTTGCACGTGACGCTCACGAGGGCCAGACACGTTCAAGCGGTGAACCCTACATCACGCACCCGGTAGCGGTGGCCTGTATTCTGGCCGAGATGAAACTCGACTACGAAACGCTGATGGCCGCGCTGCTGCACGACGTGATAGAAGATACCCCAGCCACTTACCAGGACATGGAGCAGCTGTTTGGCAAAAGCGTTGCCGAACTGGTGGAAGGGGTCTCTAAGCTTGATAAGCTGAATTTCCGCGACAAGAAAGAGGCGCAAGCCGAAAACTTCCGCAAGATGATTATGGCGATGGTGCAGGATATCCGCGTCATTCTCATCAAACTCGCTGACCGTACCCACAACATGCGCACGCTGGGCTCACTTCGCCCGGACAAACGTCGCCGCATTGCCCGTGAAACCCTCGAAATCTACAGCCCGCTGGCGCACCGTTTAGGTATTCATCACATTAAAACCGAGCTGGAAGAGCTGGGTTTTGAAGCGTTGTACCCGAACCGCTATCGCGTGATTAAAGAGGTGGTAAAAGCCGCTCGCGGTAACCGTAAAGAGATGATTCAGAAGATCCTCTCTGAAATTGACGGGCGCTTGCAGGAAGCGGGGATCCCGTGCCGGGTCAGCGGTCGCGAAAAACATCTTTACTCCATCTACTGCAAAATGGTGCTCAAAGAGCAGCGTTTTCACTCGATAATGGATATCTACGCGTTCCGCGTGATCGTCCACGACGCCGATACCTGCTATCGCGTGCTGGGGCAGATGCACAGCCTGTATAAACCGCGTCCGGGTCGTATGAAAGATTACATCGCCATTCCAAAAGCGAACGGCTATCAATCTTTGCATACCTCGATGATCGGGCCACACGGCGTGCCGGTTGAAGTGCAAATTCGCACCGAAGACATGGACCAGATGGCGGAGATGGGTGTTGCCGCACACTGGGCCTATAAAGAGCACGGTGGCGAGAGCAGCACGACCGCACAAATCCGCGCCCAGCGCTGGATGCAGAGCCTGCTGGAGCTGCAGCAGAGTGCGGGCAGCTCGTTTGAATTTATCGAGAGCGTGAAATCCGATCTCTTCCCGGATGAGATTTACGTTTTCACCCCAGAAGGTCGCATTGTCGAACTGCCTGCGGGCGCGACGCCGGTCGACTTCGCGTATGCCGTGCACACCGATATCGGTCACGCCTGCGTGGGCGCGCGCGTCGACAGACAACCGTATCCGCTGTCTCAGCCGCTCGCCAGCGGCCAGACGGTGGAAATCATTACCGCGCCGGGTGCACGTCCGAACGCGGCCTGGCTGAACTTTGTCGTGAGCTCCAAAGCGCGCGCCAAAATTCGTCAACTGCTGAAAAACCTCAAGCGTGATGATTCCGTGAGCCTCGGGCGTCGTCTTCTCAATCACGCGTTGGGCGGCAGCCGCAAGCTGGCCGAAATCCCGCAGGAGAATATCCAGCGTGAGCTGGAGCGCATGAAGCTCGCCTCCCTTGACGATCTGCTGGCAGAAATCGGCCTCGGCAACGCCATGAGCGTGGTGGTGGCGAAGAACCTGCAGCAAGGCGACACGACAGCCGTGCCTGCAACAACCCAAAGCCACGGACACCTGCCGATTAAAGGCGCGGACGGCGTGCTTATCACCTTCGCAAAATGTTGCCGCCCCATCCCTGGCGACCCGATTATTGCGCACGTCAGCCCCGGTAAAGGGCTGGTTATCCACCATGAATCCTGTCGTAACATCCGCGGCTATCAAAAAGAAGCCGAGAAGTTTATGGCGGTCGAGTGGGATAAAGAGACCGCGCAGGAATTTATCACCGAAATTAAGGTGGATATGTTCAACCACCAGGGTGCCCTGGCGAACCTGACGGCAGCGATCAACACGGCCTCTTCCAATATTCAAAGCCTGAACACGGAAGAAAAAGATGGCCGCGTGTACAGCGCCTTTATTCGTCTGACCGCCCGCGACCGCGTGCATCTGGCGAACATTATGCGCAAGATCCGCGTCATGCCGGACGTGATTAAAGTCACCCGTAACCGAAACTAGTGGCATGAATTCACAACGTTACGCGCGGATATGCGAAATGCTCGCCAGGCGTCAGCCTGACCTGACGGTCTGCATGGAGCAGGTCCATAAACCGCATAACGTCTCTGCTATCGTCCGTACTGCAGATGCCGTCGGCGTGCATGAAGTGCACGCCGTCTGGCCGGGCCACCGGATGCGAACCATGGTTTCTGCGGCGGCAGGCAGCAACAGCTGGGTGTCCGTTAAATCTCACCAGACGATTGGCGATGCCGTCTCGCACCTGAAAGGGCGCGGTATGCAGATCCTTGCCACCAACCTGTCCGCTAAAGCCGTGGATTTCCGTGAGATCGACTACACCCGCCCGACCTGTATTCTGATGGGCCAGGAGAAAACCGGGATCACCCAGGAAGCGCTGGATCTGGCAGATCGGGACATCATCATTCCGATGATCGGCATGGTGCAGTCCCTGAACGTCTCCGTGGCCTCCGCGCTCATTCTATATGAGGCGCAGCGCCAGCGTCAGAACGCCGGGATGTACGAGCGCAGCAACAGCATGCTGCCGGAAGATGAACAGCAGCGCCTGCTGTTTGAAGGTGGTTATCCGGTGCTGGCTCGCGTTGCGAAGCAGAAAAAATTGCCTTACCCCCACGTCAACGCGCAGGGCGAGATCGAAGCCGATGCCGGGTGGTGGGCCACCATGCAGTACGCAGGGTAACCGATGAAAGGCCGCCTGCTGGATGCCATCCCGCTCAACAGCCTGACGGGCGTGGGCGCGGCGCAAAGCAATAAGCTGGCTAAAATCGGCCTGCACACGGTGCAGGATCTCCTGCTCCACCTTCCCCTGCGTTATGAAGACCGCACCCAGCTGTACAAAATTGGCGATCTGCTGCCCGCCATTTATGCCACCGTTGAAGGCGAAGTCCTGAACTGCAACATCACCTTCGGCGGACGCCGGATGATGACCTGCCAGATAAGCGACGGCACCGGCATTCTCACCATGCGATTTTTCAACTTCAGCGCGGCAATGAAGAACAGCCTGGCAACGGGCCGCAGGGTGCTGGCCTATGGCGAAGCCAAACGCGGGAAATACGGCGCAGAGATGATCCACCCGGAGTACCGCGTTCAGGGCGATCTCAGCACGCCGGAGATGCAGGAGACGCTCACCCCGGTTTACCCGACGACCGAAGGCATCAAGCAGGCGACGCTGCGTAAGCTGACCGATCAGGCGCTGGAGCTGCTGGATACCTGCGCCATTACCGAGCTGCTGCCACCCGAGCTGGCGCAGGGGATGATGAGTCTGCCCGAGGCGCTGCGTACCCTGCACCGTCCGCCGCCAACGCTGCAGCTCAGCGATTTAGAAAGCGGCAAACACCCTGCCCAACAGCGTCTTATCCTTGAGGAATTACTGGCCCATAACCTGAGCATGCTGGCGCTTCGCGCCGGCGCGCAGCGTTTCCATGCCCAGCCGTTAAGCCCGCGTGATGAGCTCAAGGATAAGCTGCTGGCCTCGCTGCCGTTTAAACCCACCGGCGCACAGGCGCGCGTCACCGCCGAGATTGAACGCGATATGGCGCTCGACGTACCGATGATGCGCCTGGTGCAGGGTGATGTGGGATCCGGTAAAACGCTGGTAGCCGCTCTGGCCGCCCTGCGCGCGATTGCACATGGCAAACAGGTGGCGCTGATGGCACCGACCGAACTGCTGGCCGAACAGCACGCGAACAATTTCCGCGCCTGGTTTGCGCCGCTGGGCATTGAAGTGGGCTGGCTTGCCGGGAAGCAAAAAGGCAAAGCGCGCCTTGCGCAACAGGAGGCGATTGCCAGCGGTCAGGTACACATGATTGTTGGCACCCACGCCATCTTCCAGGAGCAGGTGCAGTTTAACGGCCTTGCGCTGGTGATTATCGATGAACAGCACCGCTTTGGCGTGCATCAGCGACTGGCCCTGTGGGAAAAAGGGCTGCAGCAGGGCTTCCACCCGCATCAGCTGATCATGACCGCCACGCCGATTCCGCGCACCCTGGCGATGACGGCTTACGCCGATCTGGATACCTCCACCATCGACGAACTGCCGCCGGGTCGTACGCCGGTGACGACGGTCGCCATTCCTGATACGCGTCGCAGCGATATCATCGACCGCGTGCGCAATGCCTGTACGCATGAAGGACGTCAGGCCTACTGGGTGTGTACGCTGATTGAAGAGTCTGAACTGCTGGAAGCGCAGGCTGCAGAAGCCACGTGGGAAGAGTTAAAGCTGGCGCTGCCGGAACTGAACGTGGGTCTGGTTCACGGGCGAATGAAGCCTGCTGAAAAACAGGCGGTAATGCAGTCGTTTAAGCAGGGGGAACTGCATTTACTGGTTGCAACGACGGTCATTGAAGTGGGCGTGGACGTGCCAAACTCCAGCCTGATGATCATCGAGAACCCGGAGCGTCTGGGCCTTGCCCAGCTCCACCAGCTCCGCGGGCGCGTTGGCCGCGGCGCGGTGGCATCCCACTGCGTCCTGCTCTACAAAGCCCCGCTCTCGAAAACCGCCCAGATGCGGTTGCAGGTGTTGCGCGACAGCAACGATGGTTTTGTGATTGCGCAAAAAGACCTGGAAATCCGCGGCCCGGGTGAACTGCTGGGTACCCGCCAGACGGGGAACGCGGAGTTCAAAGTTGCGGACCTGCTGCGCGATCAGGCCATGATCCCGGAAGTTCAGCGCCTCGCCCGCCATATTCATGAACGCTACCCCGAACAGGCGGCAGCGTTAATTGAACGCTGGATGCCGGAAACCGAACGCTACTCCAACGCCTGACTTCAGGCGAACATCGGCAGCATCAGGTATAGCTTAATCACCAGCGCGTTGACGATATCAATAAAGAATGCCCCGACCATCGGGACCACGAGAAACGCCATGTGCGATGGCCCGAATCGCTCGGTAATCGCCTGCATATTGGCGATTGCCGTTGGAGTTGCCCCGAGCCCAAACCCGCAATGCCCCGCCGCCAGCACCGCCGCATCGTAGTTTTTACCCATCATGCGCCAGGTGACGAACATGGCATAGAGCGCCATAAACAGGGCCTGCACCGCCAGAATCGCCACCATCGGCAGCGCCAGCGAGGCCAGCTCCCACAGCTTGAGGCTCATCAGCGCCATCGCCAGGAACAGCGACAGACAGACGTTGCCGAGCACCGAGACCGCCCGTTCAAACACGCGGTAGAAGCCCATCAGCGCCAGACCGTTGCTGAGGATCACCCCGATAAACAGCACGCAGACAAACGTCGGCAGCTCAAACGCGGAGCCCGCCAGCCCTTGCGCAACCACTTTGCCCACGGTCAGGCAGATGGCAATCATCGCGATGGTTTCAATCAACACCAGTGAGGTAATGCTGCGCCCGACGTCCGGCTTTTCAAAGGCGGTCGGGACCAGCTCATCGTCCGGTCTGCCGTCCGGCGTGGTGGAGTGCTTCACCAGATAACGCGCCACCGGGCCGCCAATCAGGCCCCCCAGCACCAGGCCAAAGGTGGCACAGGCCATCGCCACTTCCGTCGCATTTTCAAAGCCATAGCGCTCGATAAACAATTTACTCCACGCCGCCCCGGTGCCGTGGCCGCCAGACAGCGTAATTGACCCTGCCAGCAGCCCCATCAGCGGATCCAGCCCCAGCAGCGTCGCCATCCCGATACCGATGGCGTTTTGCATCAGCAGCAGCCCGACCACCACAATCAAAAATACGCCGAGCACTTTGCCGCCCGCCCGCAGGCTCGCCAGGTTGGCATTGAGGCCGATGGTGGCAAAAAAGGCCAGCATCAGCGGATCTTTCAGGGACATATCAAAATCGATTTCCCAGCCCATGCTTTTTTTCAGCACCAGCAGGGCCAGCGCCACCAGCAGGCCACCGGCGACAGGTTCAGGGATGGTGTATTTCTTCAGAAGGGAAACGCTATGTACCAGCTTACGACCAAGCAGCAAGACCAGCGTTGCGGCAACAAGGGTCGACAACGTATCGAGATGAATCATAGAAGGCTCCTGTTTTGCGCGTGTTCCATACACACGCGGCGTTATCCTGGGCCGGTTTGCGCTCTTCATGAGCTCCCGGCGCAAAAAGTGTAATTTTTTTTCCTTATCGGATGTAGAAAACCTGCTCACAGCGGCAGATTTTCTTGTCTTTTTTTGCTGGCAATCGTTTGCTTTTACCAGGTGGTCAGATAAAATGCCCGCTTTTCCACCGTGGGATTGCCGCCGATGTCCGTTAACACCATAGAGTCGCCTGATGCGCAACCGATTGCGCAGAAGCAAAATAGCGAACTGATTTACCGCCTTGAAGACCGCCCGCCGCTGCCGCAGACGCTTTTCGCTGCCTGCCAGCATCTTCTGGCGATGTTTGTTGCGGTGATCACCCCGGCGCTGCTGATTTGTCAGGCGCTCGGCTTACCGGCGCAGGATACGCAGCACATCATCAGCATGTCTCTCTTCGCCTCCGGCGTGGCCTCGATTATTCAGATTAAAGCGTGGGGTCCGGTGGGGTCGGGATTACTGTCGATTCAGGGCACCAGCTTTAACTTTGTGGCACCGCTGATCATGGGCGGTACAGCCCTGAAAACCGGCGGTGCGGATGTCCCGACCATGATGGCGGCGCTGTTTGGCACCCTGATGCTGGCAAGCTGCACGGAGATGGTGATCTCCCGCGTGCTGCATCTGGCGCGTCGCGTCATCACGCCGCTGGTTTCCGGCGTGGTGGTAATGATTATCGGCCTGTCACTAATTCAGGTGGGCCTCACCTCCATCGGCGGCGGTTATGCCGCAATGAGCGACCACACCTTTGGCGCACCGAAAAACCTGCTGCTGGCGGGCGTCGTACTGGCCATCATTATTCTGCTTAACCGTCAGCGTAACCCTTACCTGCGCGTCGCCTCGCTGGTGATCGCCATGGCGGCGGGCTATCTGCTGGCATGGGCGCTGGGCATGCTGCCGGAGAATACCGCGCCAGCCAACAGCGCGCTGATCACCGTCCCGACACCGCTCTACTACGGCCTGGGCATCGACTGGGGTCTGCTCCTGCCGCTGATGCTGGTCTTTATGATCACCTCTCTGGAGACCATCGGTGATATCACCGCCACCTCCGACGTCTCCGAACAGCCGGTTTCCGGCCCGCTGTATA
>ERZ1026878.851-NODE-851-length-21181-cov-41.882372_pt1 | contig 21181 bp, 15 predicted proteins | sample MGYA00380169_ERZ1026878 | MGnify/ENA primary metagenome ERZ1026878 (study PRJEB33269, sample SAMEA4719805) | human gut metagenome | biome: human-associated habitat; feature: organic feature; material: feces | place: Cameroon | collected 2013-10 ...
GGATGCCCGTGCGGCAGGAAATGAAATCATGAGTGATAAGAGGATTCCGACGAAAATTAAGTGAAGAGTGAAGAACGAAGAGTGAAGAATTCAAATGTATATTTATAGAAAACGAGGGTGCGTCATAAACTTTTGACACACCCTCGTTTTTTTATTTGAAATTTTCTGCTTCTTGCTTCATCACATTCTCGATGTCGATGGCATCGAATGGAACGGGACCGCGGCTCAACTCCGGTATGTTGAAACTCTTCAGGCAATCATCGTAGAAGGTCGGCTCCTTCTGCGGCAATACGAAAGGCTTATGAGCCTTGCCCTGACGGTCTACATAGCAGAAGTAAGGCTTGCCGTAAAGTCCGTCATCGCGCTTGCTGGCAAAGACAAACCATCTGCCGGTATGTGACCAGCTGTGATAGGTATCGCTCTTGTTGCTGTTCACGACGCTGAGGCTGTCTATCTTACCCGTCTGCAGGTCCAACATGCATAGATCTGCTTCTGGATGCCAGATAGGGAAGGTGCCGTAATCGGCTACGGTGAAGAGGCAGTATCTGCCATCGGGACTTATCTTAGGATGGCAAACGGAACGGGCAGAATAGAGGGTATCTACCTTTTCGCCAAACCTGCCGTTTTCTTCATTGAAAGGAATGCGTACCAGAGAATATTTCAGTCCCTTGAGATTCTTTGTATTCAGACCTTTCCGGTCGGCTACACAATAATATATATAGGCGCCATTAGGCGAGAAGGTCGGAAAAGTCTCCAGCTTCGTGCTGTCGCTCGTCAGGGGCGATGAGATGATGTTGTTGTTGTCGAGGTCGGCAACATAGATATCGCTCTTCGAATCATATACTTCCAGACGCTTGTCAGGATTGGCATGGAAGGCTGGAATGATGATATTGGTGGAGAACGTAACGTATTTGCCCGATGGACTGAAACCGTAATATACACTTGAAGAAATCATGTCGTCGTTCTTCAGGTTCAGCTTTCGCAACTTGCCGTTGCGGTTGAGGATGGCTCCACCGCCTTCTCCTCTTACGTATAGCATGCTGAGGTTCGGGTTCTGATTGCCGAAGGCATGACAGTTCATGCAGCGGTTCTCCTGCAGATTGTGGTCGGCGAGTATCTTCTCCTCCCAGTTTTCGATGCAGCGCTGCTTAATCTGGATTTTGTTCCATACCTCGTAATCGGGCTCTATGAGTCGGTAGGTGAGGTATGAGTCGATGCTGTCGCCTACTACCTGCCAGGTGAAAGGCTTGAATGCGGTCCAATCTCCTTCATCACTCTTGGAATAGATCTGTACCTTGATGTTCTTGTTTACAGCCTTCTGAAGAAAGGCTTTCCAGTCTTTCATGTCAAACTTCAGATTCTGACTGTTGCTGGTTGCCGTCAATGTATTAGCTGCATCATTGGCATCTGCTCCTTCAATGGTGAGGATGGTCTCGATGTTGGTAAGATGCTTGTCGCGTATCTCGAAGTTGAGTGGTGCGATGTTTACCGGAATGGTTACATCGGCGTAGTCGGGATACATGTTGGGCAGATTACTTACCTGCTCTGCGTTCTCATGCGTCTGGGCGCAGGAAGCGAAAAGGAGAAGTCCCGCTAAGGAGCTATATAGAATGTTTCTGTATTTCATTGTTCTTGTTTTTGATGCTGATAGAGTCTTGATGGGCTCTTTAGTTGTTGTTCAACTTTGGGGCTTTTGCCTTGTCAAAGTAATACCAGTAGGTACCTTTGAAGGCTGGGTTGCCACGTTGTTCATTATACTGGCTGAACTGTTGCAGCACATCCTGTCGCTTGATATACTTGGTCCATTCGCTTGGTGGCGCCTTGGTTCCTGCCAGATATATCGTGAGCGCTTCCTGATACAATTCGTCGTATTGCACATGTTTCTGCTTGAGATAGTAAGCATCGTAGTCATGCTTGAAGGTATCCATGTCCTTCAGGAGAAGGTCGCTACATAGCATGTAATTGATGGCGATATTGTTTGCAGGATTGCTTTCCACCAGCTCTTTCATGATGATATAGCTGTTGTCGCTGAGTCGGAGGGTATCCTGAGTATTGACAAACGGACGCTTGTCAAGATAGGTCTGCAGGAGTGCTTTCTCATCGGGCAGGGCATGAATGCCCAGGGATGCAAAAACGCGGTCGGCCCATCTTTGCCATACGAATGTTTTCTGCAGGATGCGCAGGTATTTGCGGGTTGCCTGATAGTCGCCTTTGACGAGATTGACTTCTGCCAGTCGCTTGATCATGCGGATGTTGCGGTTGTTGGGAGAGCATACATTCGACAGCATGGCTGCTCTTTCGCAGAAGGTCATGTCGCCTAAAACCCAATACAACTCATTGAGCGTCTTGATGGTGAGCGTTGGAGTGTTGGGACCAAGGGTCTCGAAGGTACCGAGGTTGTTGTCGGGGAATTTGAGAAGGTTGGCAGAAAGGCAGTGGTTCTGTGCCATGACGAGATTATAGTAGAACTTCATGTACTGGTTCGGATTCTCTTCTTTCTCTACGATGTGCATCACCTTGTTGTAGTTGCCGAAATAATATTCGCAGTCTACAGCCAGTGTCTTTTCCAGATCCATCTGTGGGGCAACCAGTTTGCCGATGCCAGGATAAGTGTAGATGGTCTGGAAATCGCAATAGTAGACTCTCTTGGTGAGCATGAGGAGGAAGAAAGGGATGATCAGGGCGGCAAGGCGATAGTAGGTGCCTGCCATCATGATATTGGCAATGCAGCCGGCAAAAGTCAAGGCGCCATATACCCATGCACCGTATCCGAAGAACCAATGGCAAACGAATACGGAGACGAAGATGCTGATGACGGATACCCAGTTGGCAATTCCTGAACCATTGAGGAAGAGACCCTGCTCGTTCCTTCTTTCTATCTTCTTGATAAACATTCGGGTAGAGATGAGCAGCGAGGTGCTGACACGGAACACGCTGGCTCCACCTGCTACGGCAAGGATGCTGCTCAGACGGTAGTCGTAATGGAAACTGAAACAAATCAGCAGAATCATCACGATGAGGGCTATGAGGTGTGCCAGCCCTCTTCCCTTGATATCTGCCATTTCTACAGCACATCTGATGTTGTATCCTGTCAGGAGGATACAGAGGGTAAGGATGATAGGACCCGCATAACGGAAATAATAGAACTGGGTCAGGAAATCGCCTGCCAGACAAGCCAGCCATCCCGGTTTGTCAAGGTAGGTGGTTACATGATCCCACGACATCAGAAACAACTGGTTTTGTTCCTGATAAAAGAGGTGATAGGGATAGCAGAATTGGAAGAATGCAAAACATGCTATCGCTCCCAGCACGTATAGTGTATATATGCCTATGCTAGGTTTGTTTGTTTTTTGTTTATTCATGTCTGTCAGTTTATTTCTGCAAAGGTAACAAAAATATATTAGAAAGACACATAAAAAATGCAGAAACTTACTCATTGAAAGTAAATTTCTGCATTTATTGCCGTTATTGCTTTTCTGCAATACATTCCATCTCTATCAGCCAGCCTGGTCTGCAAACCTTTGCTTCTACGATGATATGCGGTATCTGTGGATAGAACTGATTCATCAGCATTTCTACGGTATGATAATCAGAGATGTCGCGCAGATAGATGATAAAGTATTGGATGTCGTTCATAGTAGCATCGCCATCCTTCAGTAAGGCTCCTATGTTCTCAAGCAGTCTGCCGGTCTGTCTTACTACATCGCCTTCGTATACCACCTGTCCGTGCTTGTCGATACTGGCAGTACCTGAGATGAAATATTGTTTCTTCTGAGGCAGGGTTAAACGGGTTCCCCGTTCAAAGGCTACTCCATATTCGTGGGTAGGATTCAGATGTTCGAGTGCCTGCAGATACTTCTTGTCTGATTCCTGAATATCGGGATAGGTCAGGAAGTCGATGGCTACAGATGCATGGCGAACGGCGGTTGTTCCTCCGATACCTGTGCTGGCTATGTAGTGGGTATCTGCGGTAAGACCTTCTTCATCGAAGACATCGTTGCGTGCTTCTACTACACCTTGATAGTTCACGTCAATATGGGCTACGTATATCCATGTTCTTATCAGATTGCGCTCCATTGTCATGCCGGTATCAGCGATAAGATGCAGATAACGGTCAAATAATATTCGGGTCTGTTCGTATGAATTCTTGCCTTTCGCTTCTTCCTCTGTCAGTCGGAGACTATGGAATAGGATAGGGGTCTTATCGTCTGTAGTCTTGATAAGAAGCGAGATCTTACTGCCGTCCAGTGGAGTCTGTTCCACGATAGTAAGATTCGTATCCTTGAGAAATTCTTGATAGAGAAGAGATTCCTGCAGTTCTTTTATCTGGTTCTGGGAGTCGCTGAGAAACACCTTACAATATTGCAAGGTGCGATGTTCCATCTTCTCTATATCGAGATGATTACCTAGTTTTAGATACAGAAAGTTCAAGCGGTCGTTGAACGAACCCTTGGCTTCCGGTGATAGTATTATGTATTTGTCCATCTTGTTCTTTTCTAATCTTATCTTGTCTTATTTTTTGCAAAGATACTGATAATTATCGAGAAAAGAGAAAAACAAGATGGACTTTTTCTAAGAATACCTATATATGGTGATAGGATTCTACAAAAAACTGCAAAATACTATAGTGATTCGAGCATGCGCTTGATGACAACCTCGGCTGAAATCTCACGGTTGGCTGCCTCTGGAATCACCAGACTGTTCTTGCTCTCAATGACATCATCGGTAACAATCAGACCGCGGCGAACAGGCAGGCAGTGCATGAAGCAGCCGTCGTTGGTCCAGCTCATGTGCTCCTCGTCGATGGTCCAGCTCATATCCTTGCTCAGAATTTCGCCATACTGTGCTGGGTCTTTCACGCCCGGACAGCTCCAGTTCTTGGCATAAACGAAGTCTGCACCTTCCAGTGCCTTCTTCTGGTCGTACTCCACCTTGGCATTGCCCACAAACTTAGGGTCGAGTTCATAGCCCTCAGGGTGAGTAACCACGAAATCAACATCAGCTGCGTTCATCCACTGGGCGAATGAGTTTGGTACAGCCTGAGGCAGGGCACGGCAATGAGGAGCCCAGGTCAAAACTACCTTAGGACGAGCCACCTTTTTGTGCTCCTCGATAGTGATGAGGTCGGCGAATGCCTGGAGTGGGTGAACGGTGGCTGTCTCCATGGCGAAGACTGGGCGGCCGCTGTACTTCACAAACTGGTTTACGATGGTCTCGGCGTAATCGTAGTCACGGTCTTTCAAACCGGCAAAGCTGCGCACACCAATCAAATCGCAGAAGCTACCCATTACTGGGATAGCTTCCAGCAGATGTTCGCTCTTGTCGCCATCCATGATAACGCCACGCTCTGTCTCCAGTTTCCATGCACCGGCATTCACATCGAGTACGATAACATTCATGCCCAGGTTCATCGCAGCCTTCTGTGTACTCAGTCGGGTACGGAGACTGTTATTGAAGAATATCATCAGCAAGGTTTTGTTCTTGCCCAACTCCTGATAACCGAAACGGTTTGCTTTCACTTCCTGTGCCTCGGCGAGTGCTGCTTTCAAGTCGCCAAGGTCTTCAACATTAAAGAATGTCTTCATTGTTATTTCGTTTTTTATTTGTTATTTCTGATATATATTGTTCTTGAATCTTTCTTTCTGAATCTTGAAGTTTGCAAAGTTTGCATGCAAACCTTGCAAACATGGCAGAAACTAAGACTTGGTACGGAGCAGGTACGGAGCGGGTCCTGTTAGGCTCTTGTCTGTCCCTGACCTGTAATCAACCACTTATAGGTGGTAATCTCTTCTAGTGCCATAGGTCCGCGGGCTCCAAGCTTTTGGGTGCTGATGCCAATCTCTGCGCCCAATCCGAACTGTGCGCCATCGGTAAAGCTGGTAGGAGCGTTTACATAAACGCAGGCTGCATCTACCATTGCCTGGAATTTCTTTTGAGCAGCTTCATCGTTGGAAACGATGCTCTCGCTGTGCCCGCTTCCGTAGGTGGCGATATGGTCGAGCGCCTCATCTTCCGAAGCCACGGTCTTGATACCCATCTGCATGCTGAGCCATTCGGTGTTCCAGATGCTGTTTGATTTCTCTGTAGAGTCTGCGGATTTCTCTTTTGTGTCTGCGGATTTGCAATCCGCAGTCAGTAAGTCTTCTTCTCGCATCTTCGCTTCGCTTTCCTCTGCCTTATATAATAAGGTGTCTGGATAGTGCCCCTTTAAAGCCTCGTAAGCCTTGGCATCAGCATGAATCTTGGTTTGTTTTTCTGCGAGGCCTTCGCAGAGGGCAGGGAGGTCGCTCAATCTGCTTTCGTGAATCAGCAGGCAGTCGAGTGCATTGCATACGCTCACTCTTCGGCACTTGGCATTGGTGATGATGCGCTTGCCCATCTCCAGGTCGCCATCCTTGTCGAAGTAACAATGTACCACGCCGGCTCCAGTTTCGATAACCGGCACTTTGGCAGTATCTCGAACGAAGTTGATGAGCTTCTTTCCTCCACGAGGAATACAGAGGTCGATATAGCCCACAGCATTCAGCATTTCGCCGGTAGCCTCATGGGTAGCAGGAAGGAGAGTGACTACATTCGGGTCAATACCGAAAGTTATCAACACCCTGTGGATAAGTTCGACACCCGCTGAGTTTGAGGCGTTTGCATCCTTTCCACCTTTCAGCACGCACGCATTCCCACTTTTGAAACAGAGTGAGAAAACATCGTAGGTCACGTTAGGACGTGCCTCGTAAATCATACCGATGACTCCGAATGGAACGGCAACTCGCTGCAGGTGCAATCCGTTATCGAGTGTCTTGTCTTTGAGAACTCTTCCGAGCGGTGAGGGCAGGGTACTGACGTGTCTCATATCCGAAGCAATATCCTGGAGTCGCTGCTCGGTGAGTTGCAATCGGTCGTAGAGCGGGTTCGCCTTGTCCATCTTCGCCAAGTCTTCTGCATTCGCTGCAAGGAGCGCAGGAGTCTCTGCGATGATAGCGTCAGCCACCGCCTGCAGGATTTCATTACGTTGTTCGTCGCTGAGCAAGCCCAAAGTCTTGCTAGCTGCCTTCACTTTTTGGAAAGTCTCTTTCAGTTCCATTTGCTATTTCCTTTCTTGCTTAGTTATTTATCACAATGGTGGTACAAAGGTAAGTATAATTATTGATAATTGCAAACTTTATGCAAGAAAAAACTTGGTTTTGCCTTACGAATGGATATATATGCAAGAAATATGATGCGGTATCGTTACTTTTGCTACAAGTCTATGAACCAATGACTCTTTTTTCGAAATTAAAGTGCCGAAAGTTTTTTTGTTTGAAAAAATATTCGTAATTTAGCGCCGTGAAACAAAACTTGTCAGAAAATGCGCTGATAGGTTCCTAATGATATAACTAAATATGAAATACTTGATACTGTTATTTTTCCAGTTATTTTGCTATGCGCAATCCATACAGGCAGCCAATGACGACGTCTTGGTACGCTTGCGAGAGGAAATCAAGAATTCCCAAAAGTATGATGCGCAGAAGATAGAGAAGATAAAGAAATTGCACCAGAAAGCATCTTTGGCTAAGACGGCAGACAACAAATATCAGTCTTATATCCAGTTGTTCAAGGCTTACCAATCTTATAAGTACGATTCGGCTTCTGTTTATGCCGATAAGGCGCTTATGGTAGCTCATAGTCTTCGGAACAAGAATTATTTGGTAGAAGCAACTTGCGCCAAAGTGTTCTGTCTTTTGTCGGCAGGACTTTATAAGGAAGCTTTTGATGAGATCAATAAGGTGGATATGTCGGAGGTTACTACACCTTATTATATATATAAGTATTATTCCGTGAAGTCGCGCCTCTATTCCGATATGGCGGATTATTGCCGAACAGCACCTTATGATGCCTATTATGTCAAGCAGTCGCGCATCTTTACCGATACCTTGAAACGTTATACGGGTGTGAATACTACATGGTATTATTATGTAGAAGGAATGCAACTGATGAAAGAGCGTAAGTGTGATAAGAGTGAAAAGGCTTTTCTGAAGGTGCTTAGCGATAAAACGATAGATACCCATGTCCGTGCCATCTGTTTATCTTGCATGGGATGGCTCAATCAATTGAAAGGCAACAAGGACCAGGCGCTTCGCTATTTGGCAGAATCGGCGATTTGCGATTTGCAATCATCAACAAAGGAAACGATGGCTTTGCGTGAGGTGGGTGCCATGCTCTATGAAAGGGGAGATGTGAATACTGCCATCGAATATGTACAGAAGGCTTTGGACGATGCGAATTTCTATAATGCCCGTCAACGAAAGATTGAAATCGGAAATGTTTTGCCGGTTATCCAGCAAAGTAGAAACAATGACTTAGAGTCGCAGCGTAATATCATGTTGCTTTGCGTAGCAATGGCTTTCGCTTTGTTGGTGGTGTTGGCTGTCAGTACCATCTTGGTTAGAAAACAGGTGAAGAAGGTGAAGTTGGCTTATCGAACGATTGGAGAGAGAAACCAAAAGTTGGAAGAAGCCAATCGTCTGCTGTCTGAATCAAACAAAATTAAGACAGAATATATCGGCAAGTCGTTTTATGCCAGCGCTGATTATATCGAAAAGTTGGAGAAACTGTATAAGTCGATAGAGCGTAAGATGATTGCTCGCCAGTATGATGACATCATCCGTTCCTTGTCAGCCACCTCGCTGTTTAAGGAACGAGAGAATATGTATAGTGATTTTGATGAGACTTTCCTTCGTCTCTTCCCTGATTTTGTGGATAAGTATAATGCCCTCTTTGAGGAAAAGGACCGCAAACCTTTGGGGGATAAGAAAGTGCTCACTAAGGAAATGCGAATCTTCGCCCTCATACGTTTGGGTGTAACGAATTCCGACCGTATCGCCCATTTCTTGGGTTATTCGGTGAATACCATCAATACCTACAAAACGAGAGTGAAAAACAAATCGATAGTTAGCAATGATGAGTTCGAGCAACGCATCATGGAGATATAAAATAGCGCAATGACAGGGATTTCCGTTGAAATCTCTGCCATTTATGCTTAAATACAGTGCCATATAGGTATTATACAATCCCAAAATCCTAATCCTGATTATCAAATACTTACGTCAATATTTGCCTTAAATCGATTATATTTTTTCTTGATTTTTTGTCGTTTTGCCCTAAAACTTCTACCTTTGCAGCGTTGAAATGAAACAACTAAAGATTCAACTAGCAAGATTAAAAGATTTAGTAACCAAAAAAGTAAAGGTATGAAAAAAACAAGAATGCTTTTAGCGGCTTTGTGCGCATTGTTTTTAGCTTCCTGCTCTTCCTTAGATGATGGGTCTTATACCGAACCTATTACTATGTATGAGAAGGTAGGTGGCACTTGGAACTTGTCACAAATCAAGCAAGTGGATGAACTTGCCGTAGTCAACAAGTCGGGTATGACCGAATTAGACCTAACCGACCAATTTGAGAATTTCTCCCTCTCTCTGAATGAGGAAAATGGTAACCAACCATCCACCTTCACGTCCTCTGGTGCTCCAGCCATATTGCCAACAGAAGGATATTGGAAGTTGGACCGCTCTTTCCAAAATTGGGATGGCTCTCCTGTAAAGGTACAATTTTTCTCTGATGCAAATCGTACGGTAAAGATAGGTGAGGTATCTATCACTTCTGTGCCAGGTTCTGTGCCAAGCATGCAGCTTACCAAGACACGTTCAACCAACGGTGCATCGTTCGTATCGTACGTGTATACATTGATTCCTGTAATGAATAATAATGAGTAATGCTATGAAAAGATTATTGTTGATATTGACCGTCTTGTTGTCCGTAATAAGAACAATGGGACAAGTGACGATTACTAGCGACCCTGTGGTATATGCACCAGATGAAGAGGTGACATGGTATTTTGATATGTCAGAGAAAATGCAGGTAGAGGGCGAACCATTCTATATCTGGACATGGGCGCCAAGCAACCCTGAGGATGTCCTCGGAACGCCAGACGCTTGGAATAATCCTTCTGATGCCTGTACCTTGAAATATGTGGGCAATGGTATCTATAAGCTCACTATGACTCCTACCGAGTTTTATGGTGTAACAGCCGAGCAACTTTATGCCAATGGTGATATCTTTTGGATGAATATCCGTAATGATGCCAAGGAAGACGTAACAGGATCTTTGCAAGCTCCTCATCCGTTCAATAGCGAATTCCAAAACTTCCTTGATACCGAAAAGGACCTCCAGGTTTATCCATCTACATTTACGATGAAGGATCATATTTCTATTCTCGTCAATCTGAATAAACTGAACATCAGTGGACAGGGTGTAGGTGCCTTGGCAGGAAAGAACTTCGGAAACCTTCATATGCACAGTGGTCCTAACGACTTTGCCGACCACATCGTGGAAGCCAATATGGGCGTACCTGAGTTGGTGCAGAAAACCATGTTGAAGAAGGTAAACTTTGGTGATGGCAGCATCTATAAGATGGACATGACTCCAATGGAGTATTATGGTATCACCGATGAAGAGGTGATGAATGGTTATCAGATGAGAGACATCATGTTCCTTTTGCCTACTACCGATTGGGCAGCTATGGGTGTAGCGGCAAGTGGTGATAACTTTGTATTGCAGTGTGGTGAGGTAGAGCCAGAACCAGACCCAGTGTTCTCAACCTTCCCAACCCGTTTGAGCCAACTCGATTTCTTGACCATCATGCGTCAGTATGATGATGGTATGACCAATCTCAACTATGAGATTACTGGTGGCAATACCACACTTCGTGGTGAATTTGGTGGAACACGCCAGTTGCGTACCGTAACCGTTAACTTGTTGGATGGTTTCAAGTCTGAGCAAAACATCGACCGTCTCCACATCGTTGTAACACGCAATGGCAATGTGGTAGAAGACAGAACCATTCCACTGGTACCAGTTTCAGAAATCGAATAATCTAACTTCTTAAAAGATAAGACAATGATACAGCAAAATATGAGGAAGATAGCCTTAGGTACCACATTCGTACTCACGGCAATGGTAGCTTCCGCTCAAAATATAACACTTAAGGGTACTGTCTGCGATAGCAATGGCGAGCCAGTTATTGGTGCCTCCATTATCGAAAAGTCTAAGCCAAACAATGGTACTGTCAGCGATTTGGACGGAAAGTTCACTTTGCAGGTTGCCAAGGGTGCAACACTTACAATCAGCTATATCGGTTGTGAGACACAGGAGGTAAAGGCGAAAGACCTGCTTCAGGTGGTGCTCAAGGAGAATGCGATTATGCTTCAAGAAACCACAATCGTAGGTGTAGGTTATGGTACGATGCGCAAGTCTGATTTGACGGGTGCCATCACTTCTATCTCTTCTAAGGATTTGAAGAAGGGATTGGTAACTAGTACCGAACAGCTTTTGCAGGGTAAGGTAGCAGGTCTTTCTGTAACCCAGGCTTCCAGTGACCCAACAACAGGTTCTGCCCTTCGTCTTCGTGGTGGTACGTCTCTCAGTGCCAGCAACTCTCCACTCATCGTGGTAGATGGTATTCCTGGTGTGGATATCAATACCGTGCAGCCATCAGAAATCGTTAGCATGGACGTATTGAAGGATGCCTCTGCTGCAGCTATCTATGGTAGCCGTGGTGCCAATGGTGTCATCATCATTACAACCAATCGTGCCACCGATACCGAGGTAAGCAAGATGAGCTATAGTGGTTGGGTATCTGTGGGCAAGGCAGCCAAGAATGTTGATATGCTCTCTGCCGACCAATGGCGTGATTATGTTCGTAAAAATGAGATTCTCGATGCTGTGGATTATGGTGCCAACACCGATTGGATTAAGGAGTTGGAACAGGCAGCCATCTCTCATGCGCACAACTTCAATATCAGCAACTCTCGCAAGAATAGTGGTTATCGTGCCGCTGCTTCTTATCAGGCTAACGAGGGTATCGTGAAGTATAACTACATGAACCGCTTGGCAGGTAGTCTTTCTGCTTATCAGTATGGATTGAATGGTAAGTTGAAGATGGACTTGGGTGTCAACATAACCTATGATAAGTATCGTGCTCCAGACTATGGTTTCTATGGTATCTTCAATTATGCCCTCAACCAGAACCCTACAGTACCTGTTAAGGACGAGTATGGCAATTATACCCGTATGGGCGGTACCAACATGCAGAACCCAGTGGAGTATAACGACAATTATTACTCAGAGCAGACTCGCCATCGCTTGCTTGCTTTCGGTAAGGCAGATTTGGAGATTATCAAGGGCTTGAATGCTGTGGCTAACCTCTCTTATGAGTATGGATCATGGCAGAACCGATATTACCAGCCTTCTTACGCAGCTAATAATAGTGTGGGCGGTACTGGTCGTCGTCAGCTTGCTGATAATGAGAACTGGCAGCTGGAGACCTACTTGAGTTATGGCAAGACTTTCGCCAAGTTGCATAAGTTTAACGCCATGGCAGGTTACTCTTATTCTAAATATGTATACGAAGGCTTTGGTGCATCTCGCAGTGGTTTCGATACCGATAGCTTCTTGTACAACAACTTGGGTGCCGGTGTAGATTATCGCAAGGATGATGTTTATTCCAACAAGGGCGAGGCTCGTTTGGCTTCTTTCTTTGGTCGTGTCAACTATTCTTATGATGGTAAGTATATGTTTACTGCTACCCTTCGTGCGGATGGTAGTTCTCGATTCGGTGACAACCATAAGTGGGGTTACTTCCCATCAGCAGCAGCCAGCTGGCGTATCTCTGAGGAATCTTTCTTGAAGGGTACTCGCAAATGGCTCGATAACTTGAAGTTGAGATTCGGTTATGGTGTAACGGGTAACCAGGATGGCATCGGTGAATATAAGTCTTTGGCACTCTTGGGTGCAGGTGGCGGCGGCTATTATGATGGTGCCACAGGAACATGGAAGGCTTCTTATTCTCCATCTCAGAATGCCAACCCTGACTTGAAGTGGGAGTCTACAGCCCAATATAATATAGGTATCGACTTCGGTGTACTCAGCCGTATCCGTGGTACCATCGACCTCTATTATAAGAAGACTTCCGACTTGTTGTGGAATTATCCAGTATCTCAGCCTCCTTATCTCTATAGTTCTATGCTTGCCAATGTTGGTACGCTTGTTAACAAGGGTGTGGAGTTTACATTGAATGCAGATGTCTTGAAGTTGAAGGATTTCAATTGGACAGCCGATTTGACCTTCTCTTACAATCATCAGGAGATAACCAGCTTGTCTAACGATACCTTCCAGGATGTAGGTACACCAGCTGGACAGTTGCATGGTATCGATGGTTTGTCTAATGCTTATACCCAGATTGTCAAGGAAGGCTATCCTACGGGTGCATTCTTCGGTCCTCATTGCCGTGGCATCGATGAGAATGGTGAATACGTGATTGATAATCCAGACGAGAAGGCATACTTGGGTTCTGCACAGCCTAAGTTCAATCTTGGTTTCTCTACCAATGCCACATGGAAGTGGTTCGATCTGAGTGTTGCTGCCTATGGTATGTTTGGACAGAAAATTTTGAATGCTACTAACATGCAGCTCTTCACCGATACCCGTATGCCAAACAAGAACATTCCTGATAAGTTTGCTAAGCAAGGCATCAAGCCAGACAAGATTACCTATTCTGACTATTGGATAGAAGATGGTTCCTTCTTGCGCTTGCAGTCGATAACCCTTGGCTTCACCATTCCTGGAACCAAGAAGTGGGGATTGAAAACCCTCCGTGTATATGGTACCATCGATAATGTATGTACCATCACGGGCTATAGCGGTTTGGACCCAGAGATTAGCACCAGTGGTCTCGACAATCCTGGCATCGACTTGTGTAATGTATATCCAAGAACACGTTCGTTCATTTTTGGAGTTAATGTATCATTCTAAAATATTGAGTATATGAAACCTATCAAAATCATATTATCCATGGCTTGCGCCTCTCTGATGTTGAGCGCATGCACCGACCTTGACGAAAGAATCTACGACAAGGTGCCTATGGACAACTACGGCAAGACTGAATCTGAGATTCAAACTATTACTGCTGCCGTATATGCATCGTTGCGCGGTTTGAGCGATGCCACTACGGGTATAGCCAGCTATCCGACCTGTGAGTTCGTCTTCTTCCTCGATGAGGCTGCTTCTGATGAGGCTTGTATTCCTGCACGAGGTGACAACTGGTATGATAATGGTGTGTATTTTGAGATGCAGCGCCACAACTGGGCTTCCAACAACAAACTCTTGGAGAGCTATTGGAAGTATTGCTACAATGGTATCACCAGCTGTAACAGTGTGCTGTATCAGATAGAAAAGTCAGGACAGAGCGGTGAGGCTTTGACCCGTATTGGTGCTGAACCACGTGCTTTGAGAGCTTACTATTATTGGTTGTTGCTCAATACCTTCGGTGATGTGCCTATTGTTACCGACTTTGAGCAGACTGAGTTGCCTGCCAAGTCAGATCGCAAGCAGGTTTATACTTTTGTGGAGAGCGAGTTGAAGGATGTGATGCCTTATCTGAGCGCCACTAAATCGTATGGTCGCTTTACCCAAGACGTTGCCAACACCCTTCTTGCCCGCCTGTATATCAACGCCGAGACTTATACCGGAGAGGCGAAGTGGCAGGAGTGCTTGGACGCTTGTGATAAGGTGAAGGATTATTCTTTGGAGGCTAACTATAAGAGCAACTTCACGGATGCTACCCAGCCATCAAGTAGTGAGATTATCTTTGCTATTCCTTACGATCATAAGCAGGGAACTCTGGGCAACTATCTCAACTCTATGAGTTTCAATGACCAGCAGTGGAAGGCTTTTGCTGTGAAACAGTATGGTGGCAACTGGTCGGCTAATGGTATCTGTGCGCAGCCTGGTGTATATTCATCATTTGATGAGAATGATGTGCGCCGTGAGTCTATGCTCATCGGTGAACAGCGTAGCAAGGCAGATGGTAGCATCATCATGACTACCAATGGTAACCAGTTGATTTATACCGAGGAGGTAACTTCTATTGATAACCGCAAGGACTTGAAGGGTTCTGAATGCCAAGGTGCCCGTTTGTTCAAGTATGAGGTGCGTGACGATGAAGAATGGGAGCGTGATTACGACTGGGTATTGATGCGCTATGCAGAAATCTTGCTGATGAAGGCTGAATGCTATGTACGTTTGGGTACACCTGATGCCGGAACAGAGTTGGTTAACCAGGTTCGCCGTCGTGCCGGATTGAAGGATTTGTCTTCCATCACTTTGGACGATTTGGACAAGGAGTGGTTGCACGAGTTTATCTTCGAGGGCTTGCGCCGTACAGTCAATGTTCGCTTTGGAACTTACTTCAAGGAGTGGTGGGAGAAGCCAGTCTCTGAATATGATGCAACGAAGGCCAGCCGTGTGTTCCCAATCCCAGCCAATGTGCTGACATTGAATCCTGCATTGAAGCAAAATCCTGATTATGAGGGAAAGTAAACTTCAAAGAATTAGTTAGAAAAGATCCCCTTGTGGGAAAATCATAATACTTACGAAATGAAATCATTCAAGAATATATTAGCAATGAGTGCCATCGCCTTAGCGGCGATGACCTCTTGCTCTGAGAAGGAAACTGTATTTATATCTGGAGAATCCTCTTCTTCCTTTGCCAGCTCGGCACAGGTGGAGAAGCGTAGCGACATGCGTATTTTTGTGCATTACATGCCATGGTTCCAAAGCAAAGAGTTTAGTGGTGAATGGGGTATGCACTGGAAGATGGATCGTTGTAATCCAGATAACATCAAGGCGGATGGCAAGCGTGAGATTGCTTCTCACTTCTACCCATTGGCAGAACCATACGATAGCAGCGACCCAGTGGTGCTCGATTATCATGCCTTGCTGATGAAGTATTCGGGTATAGAGGGTGTCTTGGTCGACTGGTATGGCTCTCGTAATGGTGCCGAATCTACAGAGGCGCTCTTCGATGCCATGAAGCGAGCAGGCTTGCAGATGGCTGTTGTTTATGAGGATCGCAACAACCTGGATGGTGCGTCTACCCAGAGCCAAAAGATCAAGTGGGGTCAGGACGATATGATCTATCTCTATAATAATTTTTTTAAGAGTCCTAACTATGTGAAGGTGGATGGCAACCCATTGTTGATGTGCTTTGGTCCTATCGATGTCAGCACGGAAAACTTCAAGCGTGCTCCTTCCATGTGGACCGAAATCTTCTCTCCACTCACGGTGCGCAAGACCACTCCATGTTTCTTGGCTCTCTATGGTGCTTCCAAGAATGCCAATGATGATCGCAACCATAATGCTATGGGCGAGTTTACTTGGGTCAATGCCAACAATGCTTCTTTCTTGGATAATCTGAAGCAGAATTTCTCTACCTATATGGGTTCTGCTTATCCTGGCTTTAAGGATTACTACAAGGAAGGTGGTTGGGGCGACAACATTACAGCTGTGGATTATCGAGACGGACAGGAGTTTCGTGACCAGCTGAATGTGGCTGACACCAAGAAGGTTCCTATGTTGCAGTTGGTTACTTGGAACGATTTTGGTGAGGGTACTCAGATTGAACCTACCGTAGAGGATGGCTTCAAATATCTTGAGATGGTACAGCAGTTTGCCAAGGTTAAGTATGATAAGAAAGTGCTTGAAAGCATCTATCGCCATTATACCTTGCGCCGCAAGTATGCCAAGGATGCCGCTGCCACCGCTAAGCTCAATGCCGCTTATAAGGCGTTCGCCAACTTGGACCCTAACAAGGCTGAGGACTTGATGAAAGGTTTGTAATAAGATGAACACTAATTGAACAATTATATGATAAAGAATATATCTAAGATGATGAGGGCAGCGATGTTATGCGTGGGGCTCTTCATGTCGGTTTCTTTGGCGCATGCTGCCGATGTACTTTCTTCGCCAGATGGTCACTTAAAGGTTACCTTGGGTGTAAAGGGTGGCAAGCCTTTCTACATGATAGCGCGAGACGGCAAGCCTATCGTGAATCGCTCCTTCTTGGGATTCACTCTCAACGATGGTGCTTTCGACAATGGATTTAAGGTGATAGGAAAGTCACGTGATACCAAGAATGAGACTTGGACGCAACCTTGGGGAGAAGATAGGGTAGTGAACTGCCATTATAATGAACTTAAGTTGCACTTGCAACAACCAGATAAGCGTCAGCGCCAGCTCAACATCGTGTTCCGTGCCTTCAACGATGGCATCGGTTTCCGATATGAATTTCCTAAGCAGAAAAACTTAGGCGAGTTCCGCATCATGGACGAGATGACGCAGATTGCGATGCCTACCGATGCACAGGCATGGACAGAGCCAACCAATGGTGCCACCTATTATGAGGCATTGTGGACCAAGGACTTGCTCAGCAAGAAGGATACCGTGAGTACGCCGATAACCATCGAGGTAAACGATTCGCTCTATATGGCATTGCATGAGGCTAACCTCACTGATTATGCGAGCATCAATTATACCCCACGCCAACTTCCTGGTGCTGCCGTAACATTGGTTGCTGCATTGACTCCATGGCAAAATGGTGTGAAGGTTTATGCCAAGGCTCCATTCGTTTCTCCTTGGCGCACCATCCTCATCACCAAACGTCCAGGCGACTTGATTACATCCAAGTTGATGCTCAATCTCAACGAACCTTGCAAGATTGCCGATACCTCTTGGATAACCACAGGTAAGTATGTGGGCATTTGGTGGGGCATGCACATGGAAGATTATACTTGGGCACAAGGTCCTAAGCATGGTGCTACTACTGTCAATACCAAGCGATACATCGACTTCGCTGCCAAACATGGTATGAATGGTGTATTGGTAGAGGGATGGAACTATGGCTGGGATGGTGATTGGACCAAGGAAGGCGATAAGTTTGATTTCTCCAAGCCTTATCCTGATTACGATCTCGAAGGTTTGCAGAAGTATGCACTCAGCAAGGGGGTTCGTTTGATAGCCCATAACGAGACGGGTGGTGCTGCCAAGAACTTCGAAAACCAGTTGGATAGTGCATTCTCCCTTTATCAGCGATTGGGCATTCGTGCCATCAAGACGGGTTATGTGAATGCACTTTTGGACAACAAGGAGTTGCAACATTCCCAGTATGGTGTGCGCCATTATCGCAAGGTAGTGGAAACGGCTGCTAAGTATCACCTCATGGTGGTGAATCATGAGCCCGCTATGCCATCAGGCTTGTGCCGTACCTATCCGAACTTGGTTTCAGGCGAGGGTATGCGAGGACAAGAGTATAATGCTTGGAGCCCAGATGGTGGTAATCCTCCATATCATATCTGTGTGTTGCCATTTACCAGAGGATTGGCAGGTTCTATGGACTTTACGCCGGGTATCTTCAACTTTGAGAACAAGGTAAAACCAACCACTCATCCTCAAACCACACTCGCCAAGCAGTTGTCTGAGTACATCTTGATTTATTCACCTTGGCAGATGGCTGCGGATATGATTGAGAACTATGAGAACCAACCAGCCTTCTCTTTCATCGAGAGTGTGCCTACGGATTGGGAAAAGTCCTTGGTCTTGGATGCAGAAATTGGTAAGTATATTGCCATGGCTCGTAAAGACAAGGCGAGTGATGACTGGTATGTGGGTGCGGCAACTGATGCTGATGCTCGCGATTTGAATTTGAAATTAGACTTCTTGGATAAGGATAGGACATATTATGCTGAAATCTATGCGGATGGTGAAGGCGCCGATTATCGCACTAATCCATACCCTATCCTATATAAACGATTGAAGGTGACAAACACTTCGAATCTCTCTCTACATTTGGCTCCAAGCGGTGGAAGCGCTATCAGAATAAAGGCGCTATAAAATAAAAAGTGTGGCACGTAGTGTTAACGTGTCACACTTCTTTTTGGGCCACCTGCAAAAGTGTGTGGATGTGATATACTGAAATTTGTCAGTTTGCGTTCTTCTTAAAAAGAGAAGAACAAAGAACGAATATTTATCACTTGCAAGCGTCTTTTCTACCTATTAACATGGTTCAAATAGTTATGTTTCTGGGGCAAATATACGAAAAATAGTCAGATAACGTGCGGAATCTATTTTTTTTAGATACATTCCGCACGTTTAAAGTACATTTTTTTGTTTATATTCTCTTTAACCACAAATCCATGAATCTGTCGTAGATGATATAGCCTTCATTGGTCCTATATACTAATCCATATTCTCAATTTTCTGCCATTTCATTTGCCCGTTTCATTTTCTTTTTGTATTTTTGCCCCTCTAAACATTATATATACTATTAACTTGATAAAATGATAAGACTTATAGACAATATAAAGACGATATTGGCAGGCTTGTCCTTGACAATGACTGTGGGGATGCCGGCAGTGGCGAGTGATGAACTTACAATGGTAATAGGTACCTATACCGACCAGAGTACTTCTGACGGAATGTATGTTTATCGTTTCAACCAACGTACTGGGAAATCACAATTGGTTAGCAATGTACAGGCGGGCAACCCTTCGTTTCTCATGATGAATCATGATGCAAAGTTTTTGAATTCATCAGACACTGTCTGAGGAATTCAAAAACCGCTTATAGTATTTTATCGTTCTCATCTAGATGTGCCATGAGAAATAACTCCTTTTGTCGCTCTATCTCTCTTCTGAGGTCTTCCTCATTTGGTAGGTAAAGTTTGTATTTTGCAGCGAACATTTGGTCGTTTTTTGCGAGGGTAGAGTATCGTGCCACATCCGAATCTGTTTCGGTACAAAGGATGATGCCGATTGTAGGGTTGTCGTCTGGTCCTTTTTTCATCTTGTCGTACATTTGGAGATACATATCCATCTGTCCTACATCCTGGTAGGTGATGCGATTTACCTTCAAGTCGACCAAGATAAAAGATTTGATGAGGTAATTGTAAAATACCAAGTCGATATAGTAGTCATTCTCCTCGGTTCGGATATGTTGCTGGCGAGCCACAAGCGCATATCCCTTTCCCATTTCCATCAAGAATTTCTCTAGGTTGTTGATGATGGCAGTCTCTAATTTTGATTCAGCGAGGGATGTGTCTTTTGGCAATCCAAGGAATTCCAAGACAACTGGTGATTTGATGTATTCGAGTTTGTCTTGCTGATAAGCCTTTGTCTTGTCTTGCATCTCGTTAACGACTGGCTGCTTCTTCTTTGACATAAGAAGACGTTCATAATATAAGGTGTTGATATTGCGGTTGAGGGTTCGGTAACTCCAACCTTCGTTGAACGCTTCCTTTGCATACCATTCACGAGCTTGTTTATCTTCTACACGGATGAGACGCTCGTAGTGGGTCCAAGGAAGGATATTCAAATTTGTAAAGTGAGTTTGATACTCCTCTTTTACAAGTGCGGTAAATATAGCAGGCACTGCCTGCTGTTTTTGTTTTTCCAATTGGGCAGGCACTGCCTGCCCAATTCCTAAATCCGGAAAAAAGTTATAGAAACGTCTGTAACTCTTTATGTTAGTCTTGGAGAATCCCTTCCCGAATTCCTCCGTAAGAGCAGCCGAAGCGACCTCTATCACATGCTTTCCGTATTCAGCACGTGATGCTCCGTTCCCCAAATAATATAACGTTAAATTTATAAATAGAAAGGGTTAACTTATGAAAAAAGTGTTATTGGCGACTTTGTTCGCTGCGTTTTCGTTAGGCATGAGTGCTCAGGCTTTTGAGTATGTACCTTTGGATGCTAATACAGGACGTCCATTGGTTCCTAATGTGCCTTCTGTTCCGTTGGTACCTTCAATTCAATCTTATGTCTTTGGTGCTCCAACTCCACCAATATCTCAAACGAGTGTGGTTGGTGGGTATGTGAAAGCCCAGGATGGAAGATTTGTGAGAGTCAAGATACGTGTTTGTGCTAGAATAGGTCAGTATGAAGGTCCTTATGTAGTAGCTGTATATCGTTCTGATACTAGAACATGGATGAACAATGGTACGCCGGTTAGAGCGCAAAGAATTTTATCTGGAGATGGACAATTTATAGTAGATAATTTTGAATGGTCTGTTCTCACAGCTCTTTATGAGACAGTATATTTCAACTATTAATTCTTAGAGGAAGTTTCGAGGGGGTGTCATAGACTAATGGCACACCCTCTCATTTATGATACAACCTTTTGCTTACCAAAGAACAAACAAGTCGTCCATTGTTACTACCGACTGACCATCCCGAGCATAAGGATTGTCGGATAATCCCATGGTCATAATCATTGTAAGATGTACGGCTTTCTAGGAGAGAAATGTGCTTTAAACGTGCGG
>ERZ1026878.852-NODE-852-length-21128-cov-13.553504_pt1 | contig 21128 bp, 31 predicted proteins | sample MGYA00380169_ERZ1026878 | MGnify/ENA primary metagenome ERZ1026878 (study PRJEB33269, sample SAMEA4719805) | human gut metagenome | biome: human-associated habitat; feature: organic feature; material: feces | place: Cameroon | collected 2013-10 ...
ACAAGCCCCGGCACCCCGCCGGGCAGAATCCAAAACGAAAAGGAGATCACAAAATGACAACCCCAAATGATGCGCGGGACTTCTACCCCACGCCGGACAGTCTCGCGTTTGACATGGTGTTCAGTGTGCAAGACGTTCACCACGGCTTCCGCCAGTTGCCCGCCCCGATCCTTGAACCGTCCGCCGGAAACGGCGCCCTTGCCCGCCAGCTCCACCAGATCGCCGGAATCTATCACGACGGCAAAACCGGAGAGGTGCGGCAGGAGTACAAGGAGAAGGCCCAGAAGTTTGATCTTGACTGTATCGAGCTTTCCAGCGACTTCCGCGCCGTCCTCAAAAAAGACGGCTTCCGGGTGGTTCACGATGACTTCATGACCTTCCGGCCCTGCAAGAAGTACGCCGCCATTGTCATGAATCCCCCTTTCAGTCAGGGCGCGGCCCACCTGCTCCGGGCGTTGGAGATCATGCAGGACGGCGGGAAAATCCGCTGCTTGCTGAATGCGGAGACGATCCGCAACCCCTACACCAACGAACGAAAAGAGCTTGTGCAAAAGCTCGATGCACTCCACGCAGAGATCAAATACATTCCCGACGCTTTCAAACAGGCCGCCCGCCGGACAGCGGTAGAGGTTGCGCTTGTGTCGGTGGATATTCCAGAACGTGAGCCAGTGAGCAAAATTCGGCTGGAACTCAACAGCAAGATGACGGCCCAGCTAGAAGCCGATCCCCAGCTTGCCGCGCTGGTCTCCGCCGACCCGATCACCGCCGCCGTGGAACGCTACAACGCAGCCGCCGAGGGCATCCGGCGCATCTATGAGGAGTACAACGGAATCAAATCCCTGTTTTCCTCCGCCACCGCAGACGACGAACAAACCAACGTGCTGGGATTTGACCGGAGCTGTAACGGGGCGATCCGCTCCCTTCGGGCGCTGTACTGGCGCAAGCTCTTTGACCTGCCCCAGATCAAGGACAACTTAACCGTCGCCATGCAAAGCGAGTACGGCAAGCGCGTCACCGAGCTGTGCGATTATGATTTCAGCCCCTACAACATTCTGACGATCCGCGAGGAGATGAGCCGGAACATTGTGGACGGCATCGAAAAAGAGATCATCGGCCTGTTTGACAACTGGACAAACCTGCACTATAACGCCGAGTACTCCAAAAATCTGCACTACTTCAACGGCTGGTGTACCAACGAGGCGTATAAAGTCGGTGAAAAAGTTATCTTCCGGTGCAACGCATTCAGCGAGTTTTCCGGTGACTTCGACCCCGCTTGGCACTGTGAAACCCGCCTTGCCCAGATCGAGCGGGTGCTGCACTATCTCGACACGAACGGCAAGAAGTACAACGGCGATGAACTCCGCGCCACCCTGAAAGCCGCCAAGGCCGCCGGGCAGACCCAGAAGATCCAGCTTCATTACTTCGAGGCCACGTTTTACAAAAAGGGCACCTGTCACATCCGCTTCACCAACACTGACGTTCTCAAATCGTTCAACTTGTTTGCCTGTCAGAAAAAAGGCTGGCTCCCGCCGAGCTACGGCAAGAAGCGCTATCACGATATGCCCGCCACGGAACGGAAGATCGTGGACAACTTCGAGGGCGAGGCCAGCTATACCGACACCATGGCCCGGCACCTCATCCCCACGAAATCCAGCCTGTTGCAGCTCAACGCATAACGAAACCCGCAAGGCCGACGGCCCACGCCGCCGCTGGTGCAAGCCCAGCCGCCCCACGCCGGGGCGGGCGCTCATGGGTGAACCCCATAACGAAATCAAACCTAGGAGGACACACGAAATGAAACTCAAAGAAATCCGCACCCTTGACGCCGACGGCGCCCGCTTCGCTTGCATGGCGAATGACTACTGCACCCGCGCCGACTGCGACGAATACGCCGCGATCCTGAACGATGCAGCCGAATCCAGCCGCAAGCCGGAGGGCATCACCGTGGACGATCTGGCCCGCATTGCCGAGGCCATCAAGGCCCACAGCGACACGCCCGACGGCATCCCGGAAATTGCCTTTGCTCTGGCCCGCCGCGCCGTCAGCCGCTTCACGGAGGTCTGAGCGCCCCGCCGGGGGCATCACCACGAAACACGAAAGGAGATTGCCACATGACACCTGATGAACAATTTCTCGCCGCCCTGCACCGGATCACCTCATGCCGCCAGCTTGGCACCCTCAACGTCACGATCTGGAACGGCACCATTGAAGCCCGGCACATCGTCTTCGATGAGATGCACGTTCTGGGCGCGTGGCCCTTGCCCGCACCGGGCCAGCAGGGCGAGTACTGCACCTGCATGGCTGCCGCCTGTCGCCGCTTGGCCGATGAGCTGCTTTCATGGGCGCAGGAGTACGACCACGGCAACGATGTGCTGAACAGAGAGTATGACGACGTACACGCCGCCTTTCTCAAACGCTTAGATCAGCAGGAATAACCCACCACAAAAGGAGACACGAAACATGAAAGTTAATCTCACCCTCAGCTATGGCGTGGAAGCGCTAGAGAAGCGCCCCATCTATGCGCTGGCCGAGGTGGCCGGAGCCGCCTACTCCGAGCCTGTCACCGTCGATGTGCCCGATGATCTTTACTTCGGGGAGAACGCCGCCGGGGAGCCACTTGTCACGTTCGACGGCGGGAAGCTGATCTTCCCGCTGGCCGATGTGATCCACACAGACCGCGACTGGAACCCCTACCTCATGCAGCCCACCATGACGCTCTACGGCAAGCGCTTCCCGCTGCCCTGCACACGGCGCTAAACACATGGCCCCGGTTTCCCGCCGGGGCTTCTTGTGCTATACTTAGTCCATCACGAAACGCGAAAGGAGATTTTGACATGGACAGCATGGAATTTTTCGCCCCTTGGCGGCTCGTTGCCAGCTTCGCCGACGGCACCCGGCACACATTCGACGGCTTGACCGAGGGCCAAGCACATCAGGCCATGGAGAACGCCCAGCAGACCCACGGCGACATTTCTTGGTGGAATCGGGTCACTGACCTCAACTATGAGGACGGCAGGTATTACAAGCTGATCCCTGCCCCGCCCACCGTGAACGTGGTGGATTTCACCGGGTACACTGGCCCGCTGGACGAAAACGGCTTCCCGGTTGGGCTGCTGGACGAAATCGCCCGGCACAACGTCGCCAGCGGCGCCCCTGACGCGGCCCAGATCATTTTCAAGAAGAATGCGCCCAAGGATCACGAAACGCGGGAATAAACGAAACCCGGCAGGACAAACGCCCGCCGGGTTATTTCTTTGCCTTTTTCTGATTCTGAGAGGGATTCGAGTTTGTTTTTCTACGGCCACAACACGGAATTTTTCGGAAGTACTGCGCACGAAGTTCCGTTCGTCCCTTTTGCCTTATAGGAGAACGTCACCTTCTGCCCACGCATCCGCGCGGCGCTGTGCCTTGCGCGCATTATACGCGCGTTTTAATAAGGCGTCCTTTTCCGGCAGCCGCTCGATCTTGCTTCCCAGCACGGAAAGCGCCACATTCCGCAGCCGCTTCATGTGTGGGATACTGTACTTTGTCAACGGCTGCAAATCGGGCCACTTTTTCTGCTTCAGGTAAAATTCCGTCAGGATGATGTTGTGTACACCGCTCATGCTGTCAATTTCTTTCTGGATCAGCTCGAAATCGGCCCTTAATTCCTCCTGCTGCTGTTGCAGTTCACGAAACCGATCTCCGATTCCCAGCTCATCCATCTTGACCGCCATTGTGGCAGGGCCGTCCCCCGGCGCTCCCCCGCGCGGCATTCCATCCATGTTCACCCCGCGCATCGTGTCAATCTCGTCATCCAACGCGGCACACTGGCGGCGAATGATGTTCAGGCGACACGGAATGTCTGCACAGTATTCCAAGATCATTTCCGCCTCGTGTACCTTCATTGTCAGTCCCTCCCGAAGTCGTTCTGTTCTTTCTTTCCCTTTCCGCTCTGGCTCTCAGGGCGGGGAGCAGCGTTTTCCTGCTCTTTCTTCTTTTTCCGGTTGATGGTGACACGCCGAACCACGTTTTGCCGGATTGCTTCACGGTAAAACGCGGGCGGCGCTGGTGCCCTGCTTTTGCTCATGGTATCCCCTTTCCCGCCTGTTGCGCAAGGCGCTTCCACTCTTTGATCTCGGCTTTGCTGTCCGGGGTGATGATCTCAACAAATCCCCAACCGCGCGGCTTGGCGATCAGGTCAATAAACAGCCTCCGCCGATAGATATAGTCCCGCTGTGCCCGCCGGGTAAACTTGCACTTGATCTCCACAATATCCACCCTGCCGTCTGCATAGGTGATCTTATAATCGGCAGTATAGTGCGCCGCCGGGAGCTTCACGTTTCCGTACTCTTCAGCGGGCAGCAACAGCCAATTCGGGTGCGGCTGTGCCTCGGCGATCTTTCCCGACTGAATACCGGGCATAATAACCCCCATGTAATAATCATACTCGCCCTTGGATTCAAAGGCTTTGCCTAGCTTGCCAGCGGCGCGGGCGGCGTCAGCCACAGGCTGCGGAGAGGCGCACTTTCCCCGGCATCGGGCCGCAATCTGTGCTTCCACTTGTGCCCGGAAGCGCGGCGGCAGGTCTTCAAGCTCCATTCTCATACTCACGGCTGATTTCTCCTATTCTTCCGCCGGGGTTCCGGCTTTCTCATGAGCTTCACGATCAAGTGCCGGGTATTGTTCCCGGTGACACGCTGTTCGCACTCGCGCAGGGTATACCCCGGATACTGCTTTTCCCAGAATGCCCGGTCATCTACACGCATTGAAAAAGCGTCGTCCATGCTCTTGCGGCTCCACTTGGTATCGTTTGGCCGGGGCGTCACCGGGGCTTTCAGGCCACGGCTCTGGCGCCAGTGGCGCACACGAGTGCGGGCTTTTGTCATGTAGCCGGTCAGGGCTTCAAAGCTGCTGCTCGTCAGGTTGATTCGGTCACAATGCACCATGCCGATTTCTTCCCCGGCGCTGTCCCGCCACAGTATTTCAATCTCCTCGCGGGTCAAACTGCCTTCAAGAATCACATGATGGTGATGGCGGCCAGTGCTTGTCCCATCTTCGTTCAAAGCGCAGTACTCCGCCACCTGCATCCACTTGGGGGCCGGAATGTCCTTCTTCTTGCAGTAGCGCTTCATGCGCTTGCAAAAATTCGTCCAGTCTCGGTCTACCCGATCATAGTCCCCAGCCGCCGGGTGGTGATCCCGATTGTATGTAAACGTGATAGCCCAATCCCGATCCGTGAAGTTCGTATAAGCCAACTGGCAGAAATACCGCCGGGACATTGCTTCGTTATACCGCTGCTGGGCAATACTCGTGGCAAGCTCTCTCTTTCTTCTGGTGCTGGCGGTATGCTCCTTGGCACTCACTTCAAACAAATCCACTTCCGCATACTGAGGGCCGCAGATGTGTTTCTGTTCCCGAATGTACCACGCTTTCACCGTCAACACCTTCTTTCTTTGACTTTTCTTTTGCTGAATAAAAGCAATCCGCCGAGCGCAAGGGAATGTTCTCGGCTTGCCCCCGCCCCCGCTTGATGAACTGCTTCTATCCGTCACGCCATCCTATCGCGGGGAGAGATTACAGGGGCCGTGCCCCTGTACCCCCTGCACCGGGAAACTGCTGCTTCTCTAATCAAGCCTTAGTCAAGCTCTAATCAAGCTCCACTTCCCGCTGTCCGCTAAGTTAAGTGTTACATACAAGCCCCTTGCCGCCTCGCCGGGGCGGCATTTTTAGGCGGATATATCTTGACTATTATAATAAGTAGGGGCTTCGGCTTAGATCAGCTCATATTCGCCGATCTCGTCATCATCTTTTCGCTCTTTCCAGCGCTCACAGCCGTTTTCGCTGCACGCCATCGTTATTTTTCACCTTTCTTGCCACGTTCTGATTGTAGCAGTTCTTACAGCCATACCGCCGCCAGACGTTTTTGCCTATTCTTTCCTCCCCGCAGTAAACCATAGGCTTTCCGCAGTTCTGGCAGATCGGCCAATTCGGGTCAGGTTCTTTTCCCGTAGGCTTATCCTGTCCATTGTTCAGGCGAAGCCCTTGGAAATCCGCCACACCAATATTGCCGTTTTTGCAGAAATGAACTTCCATCAGCTCCGGTTCCATCGGTTCTTCCGGCTCTTTTCTTCGAGTTGCCCGGTACATTATGCCAGCAATAAGCACTTGGTTGCCCTTGCCCGCCGCCGTTGAAACATCCGTGTAGATTTCCCCGCACATGCGGCATCTGTACACAGCATCAAACCTGCTCATCGTTTTCTTCCTCCAACTCGCTCAAATCCTCAATATCGGCGTCATATTGGGTTCTAAGCACCATCGTCGTCAACGACTGCAAATTCTGTTTTGTGATGCCATCCAGCTTGCAGGGAAGCACAACCGCCCGCGCGATCATACCGTCTTTAACAACATAATACCGGGCGCCGTTGCTCATCTTCCGCACAAAATACTTGAAATAACCGCTTTTCTTCGCTTCGTCGGCCAGCGGGAGGAGCTGCTTCGCGTCCACAAAGCCAACTGTTCTCCGGGTAGGCTCGATCAGTGGGATCAGATCGCAGCCATTGGCGCGGAGAATAAGCCGATCCGTCAGGCATTCCATTTCGCCCTCCTCGGTGTCTGCCAAGCTCATGCCATCCATGTTCCTTTCGCTCTCCGGGCACTCGTCGCCGAACTGAATATCTTTCCAGCTATTCGGGCTAATATCCAGCAGGGTGGCCAGCTCATCCGAATTTTGAGCTTTCGGAAAGCCCGCCAGAGAATAAATGCCTGTTCTGGTTCCGATGTACAGATCATACCCGCCCGCCTCATAGCAGACATTATAGAGTTTGCAATACGCATCAGCCTTGATGAGCTTTGCAAGTGCAGCCAGTTTCATTTTTCTGTTGCTCCTTTCATTTTGACGATGTATTTGGTTTTGTTTTTATCTCCCGATCTCAACAAGTCCGATTTTCTCCGCCTGTTCCCGCGAAACGTCCTGCTTTCTCAAGAAAAATTCAATTTCGGATTGACATTCTTCCCAGTTTTCTTCGCGGGTTGCAAAGTAGCGCAGCTCCGGGTTGTACATTTGGCGAATGCGAAGCATGAACAGCATATCATTGGTTGCTCTACCGTCCAGCCTATAAACCGCCCTCTCGCCTGTTCTCATGTTGATCTCGCGGCAAATCGCAATAATGGGCACGTCCGGCTCACTCATGTTCTCCGATCCTCCCAACGGCTTGAACCTCAAATTCTGAAAACTCCGGGTAGTGTGCCGCTGCCATCTTCCGTGCGGTCTCAATGGCCTTGTCGGCATTTGGCGCCTTTACACGGTACGGAAGCCACAAGGGCCAGCCGCCCGCACCCAGCGCTTTTAAGAGAACATAGTACATCGGTGCATCCTCCTTTGATTTTGGGCAATCCCGGATTTGAACCGGGCAGGGGCCGTTCCCCATGCTCACGAAAAAGGCCGCCGCAGCGGGCGGCCAGCTGTTTAGGAGTTATGCGATCTCACTTTCAAAATTTTCTTTGCTTCTTCTGCATGGAGCAAAACACTATCCCGGCATGTCATCCCCGGTTCCTGCAAGCAGTAGAGTTTACATTCGTTCGTGCAGTTTTTCCGCCCGCGCCGGGCTTGCTCATTGCATGTAACAAACCGTGCCGAAAGAATCCGCGTCAGCGTTTCATTGTTCATCATGCCACCAGATACAGCCAGCAGAATTTAACCAGCGCCGCCGGAGCAACGATCATGACTGCTGCCCACACCGCAATCGCCGCAATTACCAGCAGCGCAAAAATGCCAGTTGCCGCCATGTTTGTCTTTTTCATTTCGCTCATCCTTTCATTTGTCTTCGCTCCGTGCCAGATATTCCTGCCACGTTTCATTTCTAAACGTTCCACTGTACAAATATCTTCTTGCGAATCGCAGTTGTTCTTTTGATGGGATAATTCCAAGTGGTTCATTTCGCTCTGGCATTCCATAAAGCGTTATGCCCTTATATCTTTTCAGCCTTTCAACGCGATACTCTGCATCTTCTATATCTGACCTAACCAGTATGTAAATAAATATCCGGTATGGCTTAACACCTCTCGACTGTAAAAGTTCAACCGCGTTGCAGACAGGCTCAATTTGAGATTTCTGATCGCACGAGAACCGAATATGACGTATCCAATTGATTTTCGCCAAAACGTCTGCAATTTCCGGTGTAACCAGCCTTGCATCTATTCCTTGGTTTAGATCAATTTTGTAATTGGTTTCGGCAAGTTCTCGAAGCTGATTTACTCCATACTGACAGGCCAAAATATTATTGTCCATCAGCACAAGTTTGTTTGTATCCTCCCTTACAACCTCTTTCCACGTTCTATATGGCCTTATCTGGCCCTCCTTTTTCGGCACATAACACCATGGACACTTGTTTGGGCATCCCCTTGTCAAAAAGCCAACTGCATAATCGCATTCTGGGTAAATCGAGTAGTCTGGCTTCATTTCGTCGATTTCTGGTGGAAGTTCTTTCTTTAGATCACCATATCCTGTGCCGCCCTTGATCGTGTCTGGCGGCAAATAAGGGTCTTCCGGGGTGAAGTCAAAGACTTTGCTGCTATAAACCCGATCATAGCTTTCCAGCGGTTCCCACCACTCCACTATGTCGCCTTTCTGCTTATGCCATGCAGATATTTTCATTAGGGCAAGGTTAGGGAATTTATTTTTTGCCCTACTCTGGCCCGCATCCGCATCATGGAGTGCAACCTTCATTACTGTTTTTCCTCAATAATCCAAACCCGGTGCATACCGTATCCGGGCCATTTCAGTGCTTCTTCGTGCGTCCCGGCCACCGCAACGTCAAGGTGCTGGCCCTGAATATCGGTGCCCTTATCCTGCACGATCCTGACGCCAACCCCTTCGATGTACAATACCGTCCCAAAAGGAAAAATCGACTGATCCGCCGCCACGGTAACACCCGCCTCAATCGGAGCGCCGCTGGCGGTGATCCCGGTTCCGGTGCCGCAAATGTGTTCTCGCTTCTCCGTGCAGTACGATGTACAGAGGAAATCCCCAGCGTATTCCATCGTGAAGTCTGCCGGAAGATTCTGGTCTTTGCCTTTTAGCTCCTCCCTGAGATCATCCGTCAGCTCGCCAAGCTGCATCGTAACATCATGCCAGCCGTTTGCCTCCTGTTCCCAGCTCTCCGAGCGGGATTTGTAAATATCTCGCTGGCATTCCAGATCGTTGATCCGGTGGTACATGGTGTTCATCTGAATCCCCGCCACGATCAGCGCAGCGGTCAAAAGCCCAGCTGTTCCTCTTGCTGTCATGTTTACCGTTCCTTTCTGAGACGCTTATCATCCCATTTCAAACATCGTTTTTTCCGGCTCATACTCAAAATTGAACCAGATTGTTTCCGTCCGGTGCCCTCCGCCCTGCACATAGGCTTCCTTGCCGTCTTTGTTCCATCCAGCCGCCAGCAGGATTTCGTTGTATAGATCATTCTCGTACCCGCTTAGAATTACTGGGCCTTTATGTTCCATAAGTACCTGCAGGAGCTTTCTGTGGAGTTCTTCTCCTCGCATTTCAAATCTATAAATGCTTCCTCCTCTTGTGCTGCCAAGATACGGCGGATCGCAATAAAGCAGAGTTTTGGAGGTATTATGTTTCTGGATCAATTCCAGTGCATCCATGTTCTCAATCGCCACTCCACGAAGGCGCTCCGCCACAGGAGCGATTTTGTCAGGAAGATAGCTCCAACTCCTTGCCGTATTGCTGACAACGCTATTCGTTTCTTTTTTCCAGCCTGTCCGCTGCCCAAGTCTTGTTCCCGCGCCCTGTATGCACCTGATCGCAAATCTCCGTGCATCCTCTAACGGCTGTCCAGTCATATTCATCGGCTGCCCTGCGCGGTTTTCTTGTACTTCTTCATACTCTGAGCGGCTGCACGGCGTCAGGTAAAGTGCCCTTGCAAGGTCTTCCGGGGCATCTCTGCACACACGGAAGAAATTGACCACATTTCCGTCCAGATCATTTACAACTTCCGCCTTGCTACGAGGCTTTGCAAACAGAACCGCGCCGCTTCCGAAGAACGGTTCAACGTAAAAATCGTGTGGCGGAATATGGCCGACTATCCAATCCGCAACTCGTCCCTTGCTTCCGGGGTATTTTAGAACAGATTGCATTCCGAATCGTCCTTTCATTTTGCACGGACGGCCAGAATTGAACTGGCAAACCTGCCGATGGGGAGAATCGGAAGCAGGTGGCATCCTCTATGCGTCCGCATATCAAAACCCGCCGCTTGTTCTCCGGGCGGCGGGGCGGCCACTGGCGTGGCCTACTGCTTTTGGGCCTGAGCAGATCGAACAGGGCGCTTCTTCGCTTGCGCTGCGGCGCACCCATTCGCAGCATGTCCATGTGGGTGCGACTTTTGCGGATCGGCAGCCCGGCGTTTCATCCGGGCTTGGGCGGTAGGAGGAGCGCCGCTGTACAGCACCTATCCGCAATGCTGGCGGGCCATGATGCAGAACGCGCCAGCTTCCATGAAAGTCAGGTCGGCACAGGCGGGGTTCGGCCCCGCTCACGGCGCCCTATACCAGAGGAACGCCCCGCGCCATATAAAAGCAGCCCCGCTTTCGCGGTGCGGGGCTGCTGATTCACGACACAAAAGACTAATTGCCCGGTTTGTCCACTTTTTCGGGCTTCACTTCATAGTGCGGGCACTCCGCGTTATACCCGCCGCACGGTGCGCACCGTGGGACGGTAATGCGGAATGTGTGTCGGCACTGTCTTTTTTCATTCTCTGCTATGCCCCTGTGCAGGGCGCGAGCGGTGTGGGTGCTTCTTGCCATACGTTTATTTTTTCTCGCTTTATCCAAGTAGCTGCACCATCCAAGCGCGGCTGTGTGTACCTTGGCCGGGTTTCTGATCCGCCGGAACATGCGGCTCAGCCTCTTATTCTTTCTGAGCCGCCCATAGATTTCGGCCATCTCATCGAGCGACCTAAACAGCTTCCGCAGATTTTCGACCCACTCGTTCAGAAGCCGATCAATTTCCTCCGCTGTGGCGATGATCTCATTTACTGTCATATCAGTCCGCCTTTTCCAAAATGTGCGTGGCGATCATATCCGCCATGTGAAGGCACATTGCTTCCGGGCAGGTGTCATATACCCTGCTGAGGGTGTTCCAATCGCGTTCTCCGGTATAGGCGCCCATGTGCCACCGAATGCAGAGGATTTCTTTGTCGGTCAGTTTCATGTACTGCTGGGCCATTATTACGGATTCCTCTCCGTGGCCCAGCATTCGGTTGTCCTGATACTGGAAGCCGTCACTCTGGGTGCCCTTGTATTTACCCATTTTGCAAATATCATGGAGCAGGGCGGCCCGAATCACCGTGTCTTCGTCACAGCCTGAAAACATCTCGGTTGTGCAGAGGTCAATGGCTGCCGCCACCACATTCAGAGTGTGGGCCACAAGTCCGAACCGGACGGCAAGGTGGTGCTTGGCGCTGGCCGGGGAAATGAAGAACCCGCCATCCATGAGATGCTGGTACAGTTCCGTTGCGCCGTCCCTGTCACCAAACGTCCCGCCATAGATCAGGTAGAACGCCTTTTCATACCGCTCGCCGAGCGCTTCTTTCTGGCGGGTCAGCTCCTCGCCATCAGCCGGGCCATCACCCCAGATTTCCCGCGTGGTATGTGCCAACTGGCCCAGAATATCCGCGATCTGGTCACTGTTCATGCTCTTTCTCCTTTCGCAACTTCAAACACTGTTCTCGGCCTTCCGGGTATTTTGTCGGCCTGTCAAAAATCTCCGGGTGGTTTTCAAGCATGTCCAGAAGCATTTCTTTCATGCTCGACGCCACGAACGGCGAATATGTACAGCCCATCCTATCCCCTACCCTTCCATTTAGACTTCTGGAAGCGGGTTTTGTTTCAGCTCCTCCCGCCATTGGAGCGCCGGGCCACAAAGTCACAGGTTATACGGCCCGCCAGAAGCCCCAAACAACGCTTTCATAAAGGCGCCGAATGCCATCTGCTTCATTGCCTCGTCATTGATCGAACGCGGGGCGCCGTGGCCGGGCCGCTTGTCGTCCAGCGTCTTTTTCACGGCCTTGGGAATTGCTTCCGTCACTTCCTCAATCAACTTGCCGCGAAGCTCCGGGCTGCATCCCGCAATGACTGTACCGAGCCCCTCAATCAAAAGGTCTGCCAGTTCCCCAGTCATGCCCGCCATGTTTATCTTGACCTCGCCGTTTTCAAGTTCGAGTTTGATATATGCCTGTGTCATTGTGATCGTCCTTTCTTTTCATGCGTGAATGTTCGGTCAATGGAGGCGCGTCCCGGAGTTGACACCGGGCGGACAGGTCTATGGCCTCCTGTCCTGCACTGGCCGCGCCACATCAAAGAAGCGGCGTCGGACACGATACCGCTCCGCCCATGCGGGCCGCCCTGTTGAACTTTCTGCCCCCAGCAGGTAAGGCCCCGGCCTTGCGGATGCCGGACGGCTGGCCCCCTCATGGGCAGCCGTATGGTGGGCGGGTAGGTCTGCCCATGCCCTAAATGTTCTCAGTACCAGTCGCGCACTTCGTTTGCCCAGTCGTATGCCACGTTCGTCAGGGCATCCAGTACCAGCAGCACCGCCCAACTGATCGTTGCAACCTCCAAATCGAAGTCGTAGCGAATCAGCTTGCAGGTGATCCAAGTGAACAGCACCAGAATGCCCCAGCAGACCGCCAGCACCGCGACGATCTCACTCAGGCGGAGCAAATCGTGGCCCAGCTTCCGCCAGTTCAGTTTTTTATGCAGCTTCGACAGTTTCATTTCTTCTTTCCTTTCTTGTGATTCTGGTGCCGCCGCGCCTTTGTGCGATCTTTGCCGTCCTTGGTGTGCATCGCCACCATCGTGGTAAAACGGCGGTAGGCCCCGCCGTCGTGGCGTTTCTTACTGCTGTTCATGCCCGGTGCCCTCCCGCTTCATCTGGTCGATTCTGGTTTGCGCCCAGTTATGAATCTGCTTCTGGAATGCCGCTCTCCTGCGGCGCTCGATGACCGTGAACACCGCCGTGCAGATCAGCACGACGGCCACCCCGGCCAGAAATACCCAGCCCATTGCCAGCTCCTTTCTTTGTTCTCCCCTCCGTGGTACAATGGATTCACCATCACGGAAAGGAGGTGTTTTTATGACTGACCGCCAAAAGCTCATCTATGATCTGTCCATGCAGCTCACAGCAGTGGAGCTTGCGAAAGGTATTCCGCTCACCGAAAACCCAGCCGCTTACGCTCTCGACACTTTTACAGGTTACGTTGCGCTCTGCAATGCAATGGATCCCGCTAACTATGATGCCGCTCTTGCCGCTATCAAAAAGGCTTGAACCCTACGGTTGAGATCGGCAAATCCCTCAATGCAAACTGGGCACTTTCCAAACGACCAGAAAGCATTGTGATGAGAGTTCGCATCTCCGTGTAGGAAAGCTCTTGCTCTTGACATTTTGCGAGAATGTCATTGGCAAGGGCTTTCATTGTTTTATCGTCCATGTCTCTGCCCTTACTCTGATCCAAGAGTTTCATAGGATTTTCCATTTTTTCATCTCCCATCATCCTCTTATACAAATGGATTTTTAGAGCCGTTTGCGTGGAGCCTCTGCATTGCATCTTCAAGCTCTTTACGCGCAACCTCTGGGCATAACGTCCGATTTCGTTCTCTTTGCAGTTCCAGTGCAAGGACAGCGATTTCTTTTGCGCTCCCAGTGATCTCGATTTTCATTCCGCCCCGGCCTCCTCGGTGTCCTCGCGGGAAAACAGCAGCTCAATGCTTTCTTCCGCCCCCAGAACAGCCCTGATCCTGACCGCCATATCCACACCAATCTCAGAGTTGCCGTTCAACTTGTAGTACATCGTGCTGCGGGAGGTTCCCACTTCTTTTGCCAGCTCCTCGACGGTCATCTTCTTTTTCAGAAGATGTTCCTTGATTTTAGGGTATACCATTTCCTGTCCCTCCAATCCTAAGTTTCGTATTTTGTCATCAATATAGCACCGTTTTTAGGATTTGTCAACCGTGAAAATACTATTTTTAGAAATAATTTTCTAAATCTTGAATCTCCTCCATTGCTTTTTCCTAATTCTAGGATTACAATATAAGTACAACTAAAAGGAGGAAAGCCCTTATGACTAGAGAAGACCTCTTGAAAGATTACATTCTAAAGAATTACAGAACCGTCAAGGATTTTTCCGCTGCCAGCGGCCTACCTTACACAACCGTCGATGGAATTTTGCGGCGCGGTGTAATGAATGCCCGCGTAGAAAACATGATTAAGCTCTGCCAGTTCCTTAGTATCTCGCTCGACGCGCTTGTTGCTGGGCAGATCGTGCCTTATTCAGATACCCCTGCATTCTCTATTGAAGATGTAGCTGCGCTCGAAAAGTATCACCAGCTCCCGGAATCTGACCGCGAGACTGTGGATTTTGTTCTGAACCGTCAGGCCAAAAAGCAAGAGGCTTCTGAAAGCGCAGAAGAATGACGATTAGAGATCATGATGTTCCCCTGTCAAGCAGGGGAACATCCCGCGTGTTATCCTCCCTCCTCCGAAATGTAGGATAACACGCGGGCGGGGCTTGCTTCGTGCAGCTTTTCTCCCACAATTCGATATTTTGTGAAGTCGTTCTGCCTATTGTTTTAATTTTCGGAAAACTTCGTAAAAGAAAAAGCCCGCCGGGATATACCCGGTAGGCTTGCAAAAAGAAAACCGCCCCATCTTCTCTACATCAGCACCCCGCGCGGTGCGCAGGGCTTCGAGAAAACAGAGCGGTTTCAAAATGAGTTGCTGTTTTAGGTGGTATTCATTTATATAAATGTCCGCCAGCGATACTATTTCGGAAATGAATTTAACTTTTTGGCTGTTGAAAGTGTGGAAAGATTTATTTTTCGTTTATCTTTCCAAATCGAAAGATGTTTGAAAGGACATTCCCATGGCAAGAAAGAAGATCAAAAAAGGAGACGGCCGGCGGCTCGTTGCTTACTACCGATACAGCGGCGGCAGCGGGCAGACTGAGCAAAGCATCGAGGGCCAGCGCCGCGACTGCGAAGCCTACGCCCGCTTGCATAGCATGACGATTCAGCACGAATACATAGATCGCCACATCAGCGGCAAGACCGATGACCGTGGCGCATTCCAGCAGATGATCGCAGACAGCGACAAGGGCGCCTTCGATTATGTCATCTGCTGGAAGACGGATCGTTTCGCCCGGAACCGCTACGACAGCGCCGTGTACAAGAAGCGCTTGCGGGACAACGGCGTGGAAATCCTCTATGCCGCCGAATCCAACATCTCCGGCTCCGAGGGTATTATCATAGAGGGTTTGATGGAAGCCCTTGCCGAATACTACTCCGCCGAGCTGTCCGAGAAAATGCGGCGCGGTATGCGCGAGAGTGCATTGAAAGGCAAAGCGATCAGCCGTTGCCGCGCTCTGGGCCTGACCACAGATTCCGACAAGCACTTCATCATCGATCCCAAGACGGCCCCCATCGTGCGCTTCATCTTCGAGCGGTACGCCGCCGGGGATTCTTCCATGTCTATTGTCGAGCAGTTGAATGCCAAGGGTCTGCGCACCAGTCAGGGCAACCAGTTCAACAAATGCTCCATCCCCCGCATCATCCAGAATGAAGCCTATCGCGGGGTCTATGTCAGCAAATCATATAATGTCCGCATCGAGGGAGCAATCCCCGCCATCATCGACGATGAACTTTGGGAGAGGGCACAGATCATGTTGAAAATGAACCAGCAGAAGCGCGCCAAGAACGCCGCCAAGGCCGACTACTTTCTTTCTGGCAAGTTGTTCTGTAAAGAATGCGGCAGCCCGATGAAGGGTGTAAGCGGGCACAGCAGCACCAACGGCGAGGTCTACCGCTACTATGCCTGTTCTAATCCCAAGTGTCACAAGCACAATATCCCCAAGGACGATCTGGAAGGCAAGGTCGTGCAGTCCATCTGCGATCACCTCTTGCAGCCCGAATCCATGGACGCGCTGGCCGATGCCATGATCGAGGTTCAGAAGCAGGACGCCATGAAGCCCAACGCCGAACGGCTGTCCATTGAGGAAAGCCTTGCCGATGTGCGCCGCCGGAGCAAGAACATTCTGGACGCCATCGAAAACGGCACCGCCAACCCCCAGCTTTATGCCCGGCTCGATGAGCTGACCGAGCGGGAACGCACTCTGTCCTATCAGCTTGCCACTCTGCAAAAAGAAAAGAGCGTCGTCTTCACCAAGGATCAGTTTCTTTTCCTTCTCGAACAGTTCTGCATCGAGCCTTCCGAACGCAACGAGGAGTATGGGCGCCGTCTTATTAACACTTTCGTAACATCTATGGAAGTTAGCGATTCTGAACTGTTTATTTACTTCAATGTTTCCGAAGAAACTGTTAATAAAACAAAAAACGCATCTCAGAAAAACTTTCAGAAAGAAAGTTCGTCTGAGATGCGTCTGGTCCGAGTGGCGAGAATCGAACTCACGGCCTCTTGAACCCCATTCAAGCGCGCTACCAAAACTGCGCTACACCCGGATATCGCGTCCGCCTCCCTACCGAAGCGTGGCGACAGAATATATTATACGCGAAACAAGGGTGTTTGTCAACAGTTTTTTGAAAGTTTTGCAGCTTTTTGCAAAACGAGCGGATGTGCGTTATTTCTTTTTCGTCCTCTTGGCGGGAGCATTTACGGCGGCCTCGGCTTCCTGCGCACGCAGGAGCTTATCCTTTTCCAAAAGTGGCTTCAGGTACTGGCCGGTGAAGCTGCCCTCCACCTCAGCCACCTGCTCCGGGGTGCCCTCGGCGACGATGAGGCCGCCCGCGCTGCCGCCTTCGGGGCCGAGGTCGATGATGTGGTCGGCACACTTGATGAGGTCGAGGTTGTGCTCGATGACAATGACGGTGTTGCCCGCATCCACCAGCTTCTGCAGCACTTCGATTAGGCGGTGGACATCCGCGATGTGCAGACCGGTGGTCGGCTCGTCGAGGATGTAGACCGTCTTGCCAGTGCCGCGGCGGGCCAGCTCATTGGCCAGTTTGACGCGCTGGGCCTCGCCGCCGGAAAGGGTGGTGGCACTCTGGCCCAGCGTCACATAACCCAACCCCACGTCCAGCAGGGTCTGCAATTTACGGGCGATCTTGGGCTGGTTGGCAAAGAAGACCACCGCCTCCTCCACGGTCATGTTCAGAACGTCGGAGATGGTCTTTTCCTTATACTTCACCTCCAGCGTCTCGCGGTTGTAGCGGGCACCCTTGCAGACTTCGCAGGGGACGTAGACGTCCGGCAGGAAGTGCATTTCGATCTGCAGGATACCGTTGCCCTCACAGGCCTCGCAGCGGCCGCCCTTGACGTTGAAGCTGAACCGGCCGGGGCCGTAGCCGCGCATTTTAGCGTCCTGCGTTTCGGCAAAGACGGCGCGGATATCGTTGAACACCCCGGTGTAGGTAGCCGGATTGGAGCGGGGCGTGCGGCCGATGGGCTGCTGGTCGATGCCGATGACCTTATCGACAAATTCCAGCCCCTCTACCCCGTCGCATTTGCCCGCACGGGCGCGGGCACCGTTCAGCTCGCTGGCCAGCGTCTTGTACAGGATCTCGTTGATGAGGCTGGACTTGCCGGAGCCGGAAATGCCGGTGACGCAGATGAACTCACCCAGCGGGAAGCGGACGTCGATGTTGCGCAGATTGTTCTCCCGCGCCCCCCGGACGGTCAGGTAGTTGCCGCTGCCCGCGCGGCGGATCTCCGGCACAGCGATCCGCTTGCGGCCAGACAGGTAGTCGCCGGTGATGCTCCGCTTGGCCTTGCAGATGTCCTTGACGCTGCCCGCCGCCACGATCTCGCCGCCGTGAACGCCCGCGCCGGGGCCCACATCCACGATATAGTCGGCGCTGCGCATGGTGTCCTCGTCGTGCTCCACCACGATGACCGTGTTGCCGAGATCGCGAAGGTTTTTCAGAGTCGCAATGAGCTTGTCGTTATCCCGCTGGTGCAGACCGATGCTCGGCTCATCCAGCACGTACAGCACGCCGGAAAGCGCACTGCCGATCTGGGTGGTCAGGCGGATGCGCTGACTTTCACCGCCGGAAAGGGTGCCCGCCGAGCGGGCCAGCGTCAGGTAATCCAGACCCACGCTCTGCAGGAATTGCAGTCGGTTCTTGATCTCCTTCATGATCTGGCCGCCGATCTGCCGCTGCTTTTCTGTCAGATTCGGCTCATTTTTTGCAATGAACTCCAGCTCCTCCCGGATGGACATCTCGCAGAATTCACTGATGTTCTTATCCCCGATGGTCACGGCCAGCACCACCGGCTTCAGGCGGCGGCCATGGCAGTCCGGGCACTCGACGCCGGACATGAAGCTGCCGATCTCTTCTTTCATCCACTCGCTGTTGGTCTCGCGGAAGCGGCGCTCCAAGTTCTCGACGATGCCCTCAAAGCTGTTATAGTAGACACCGCTGCCGAACTCGTTGGTGCGGTGCATCTCGATCTTTTCGCCGTTGGTACCGTAAAGGATGGCGTTCACGGCCTCGGTGCTCATCTCCTTGATGGGCGTATCCAGCGTGAAGCCGTACTTTTTGCCAAGACCGAGGTAGTACATCTCGGACACCGACCCTTCGGCGTAGTACCAGCCGCTGGCCTTGATGGCCCCCTGCCGGATGGACAGGTTCCGGTTGGGCAGGATGCGCTCCTCGTCCACCCGCATAAACGTACCGAGGCCGGTGCACTTTTCGCACGCGCCCAGCGGGTTGTTAAAAGAGAACAGCCGGGGCGACAGGTCGCTGATGGAGATGCCGTGCTCCGGGCAGGCGAAGTTCTGGCTGAAGGTCATGCACTCGCCGCCGATGACGTCCACTTCGGCGATGCCGCCGGTGAGAGCCAGCGCCGTTTCCAGCGAATCGGCCAGACGGCCCCGGATGCCCTTGCGCATGGCGAGGCGGTCCACGACGATCTCGACGGTGTGCTTGATGTTCTTTTCCAGCGTGATCTCCTCATCGAGGTCGTAGAGATTTCCATCGACGCGGACGCGGGAGTAGCCGCCCCGCCGGGCCGCGTCCAGTTCCTTTTGCTGGGTGCCCTTGCGCTGGCGCACCACGGGGGCTAAGATCTGAAACTTTGTACCCTCGTCCAGCTTCAGGACAGCGTCCACCATCTCGTCCACGGTCTGCTGGCTGATGACCCGGCCGCAGACCGGGCAGTGGGGCACGCCCACGCGGGCGTACAGCAGACGCAGATAATCATAAATTTCCGTTACGGTGCCCACGGTGGAGCGGGGGTTGTGGCTGGTGGTCTTCTGGTCGATGGAAATAGCCGGCGACAGACCGGTGATCTCGTCCACATCGGGCTTGTCCATCCGGCCAAGGAACATCCGGGCATAGCTGGACAGGCTCTCGACGTAGCGGCGCTGGCCGTCGGCATAAATGGTATCGAAGGCAAGGCTCGACTTGCCCGAACCGGACAGGCCGGTCATGACGATGAGTTTTTCGCGCGGGAGGGTCAGATCTACGTTTTTCAGGTTGTGCTCCCGCGCCCCTTTGATGACGATCTTATCGTTTGCCAAGGTACTTTCTCCCTCTTCTCTGTGTCTGTGCATGGTTTTGCTTGCGCTCCGTTTCCGCGTCGGAATCCACTGTGGGGTTCTCGCCCCGGCGCAGACGGTCGATCTGGTCGCGCAGGAAGGCCGCGTGCTCAAATTCCAGCAGCTTGGCGGCCTCCTTCATCTCGCGGGTCAGGCGCTCAATGGCCGCTTCGCGCTCCATCTTGCCCATCCGGCGGGTGTTCCGCTTCGCGTTCTCGGCCTTGTCGCTGATTTCGATGGAATCCGGGATGGCTTTCACGATGGTCTTGGGCACGATGCCGTGGGCCTCGTTGTAGGCCATCTGGATGGCACGGCGGCGCTCGGTCTCGGTGATGGCGCGATCCATGCTGTCCGTCACCTCGTCCGCATACATGATGACCAGACCTTCGGCGTTGCGGGCCGCGCGGCCGATGGTCTGGATGAGGCTCGTCTCGCTGCGCAGGAAGCCCTCCTTATCGGCGTCCAGAATGGCCACCAGACTGACCTCCGGCAGGTCGAGGCCCTCCCGCAGCAGGTTGATGCCCACCACCACGTCGATGGAGCCGAGGCGGAGGTCTTTGATGATCTCCATCCGCTCGAAGGTATCGACTTCGTGGTGCATATACTTGACCTTGACCCCCTGTTCCGTCAGGAAATCCGTCAGGTCCTCGGCCATTTTCTTGGTCAGGGTCGTCACCAGCACCCGCTCGTTCTTTGCGGTGCGGGCGTTGATCTCGCCCAGCAGGTCGGTGACCTGCCCTTCCACCGGACGCACCGAGATGAGCGGGTCCAGAAGGCCGGTGGGCCGGATGACCTGCTGGGCCACTTGGGTGCTGTTCTGGCGCTCGTACTCGCCGGGGGTGGCCGAAACGAAGATCATCTGGTTCAGCTTCGACTCCACTTCTTCAAATTTCAGGGGGCGGTTGTCGAACGCCGAGGGCAGACGGAAGCCGTACTCCACCAGCGTTTTCTTGCGGGCATAGTCGCCGCCGTACATGGCGCGCACCTGCGGCAGGGTGACGTGGCTCTCATCCACAAAGAGGAGAAAATCCTCCGGGAAATAATCCAGCAGCGTGGTCGGCATACTGCCCGGCGCGCGGCCCGACAGCACCGCCGAATAGTTTTCGATGCCCTTGCACATGCCCACCTCGGTCAGCATCTCCATGTCGTAATTCGTCCGCTGCTGGATGCGCTGGGCCTCGATGAGCTTGCCCTCGGTGGTGAACTGCTTCACCTGCTGGTCGCACTCGGCGCGGATCTTTTCCAGCGCCTTCGCCTTTTTCTCGGCGCTGACGATGTAGTGGCTGGCCGGGAAGATGGCCACATGCTTGACCACATTCTGCTTGGTCCCCGTGACGGGGTTGAACTCGATGATGCGGTCGATCTCGTCCCCGAAAAACTCCACCCGGATGGCGAGGTCACTCATATAGGCAAGGTAGATGTCCACCGTGTCGCCGTGGACCCGGAACTTGTTGCGGATAAAATTGATGTCGTTGCGCTCATATTGCAGCGTCACCAGCCGCTTGCACAGCTCATCCCGCTCCATTTCCATGCCGGGGCGGAGGCTGATGACCATGCTGCGGTAGTCGATGGGGTCGCCCAGCGAATAGATGCAGG
>ERZ1026878.855-NODE-855-length-21076-cov-10.999477_pt1 | contig 21076 bp, 19 predicted proteins | sample MGYA00380169_ERZ1026878 | MGnify/ENA primary metagenome ERZ1026878 (study PRJEB33269, sample SAMEA4719805) | human gut metagenome | biome: human-associated habitat; feature: organic feature; material: feces | place: Cameroon | collected 2013-10 ...
GTATTGGGTCTTATCTATATAGAGATAGCCATTTTCGCGGATCTTCGAAAAAGTCTGAATTCCTACAGGATATTTATTTACTATTTTTGTCATATTCCTACATGCTTTGCGTTATTAGACCCTTTCTTTAGTTAGACATACTGAGGCCGATGTTCGAAAACCTCTTAGTCAATAAACCGCTTCACAATGTCGCCATACTTGTCGATGCGACGGTCGCGAAGGAAGGGCCACCAACGGCGCACATCCTCGCTATGGGCCAAGTCTACCTCCACAATGATGCTTTCTTCCTCGTTAGACGAAGAGCGGTAGAGCATTTCGCCCTGCGGACCAACAACCATTGACGAGCCCCAGAACTCTATTCCCTCGGTCTGTCCACTTGGATCGGGCTCAAAGCCCACACGGTTGACTGACACTACTGGCAGTCCGTTAGCCACAGCATGACCACGCTGCACAGTTGTCCATGCCTCGCGCTGGCGCTGCTGTTCCTCCTCTGTGTCGTTGGCTGCATAGCCAATGGCAGTAGGATAAATAAGGAGTTCGGCTCCCTGCAAAGCCATAAGTCTTGCTGCCTCGGGATACCACTGGTCCCAGCAAACAAGCACTCCAAGCTTGCCTACGCTTGTCTGGATTGGGTGGAAACCAAGGTCGCCGGGTGTGAAATAGAACTTCTCGTAGTAAGCAGGATCGTCGGGGATGTGCATCTTGCGGTATTTGCCGGCTATCGTTCCGTCGCGCTCTATCACTACAGCTGTGTTGTGGTAGAGACCTGGAGCACGACGCTCGAAGAGCGAAGTAACAATGACAACATTGCAACTCTTAGCCACCTTACCAAAGAACTCGGTTGAAGGACCTGGTATAGGCTCAGCCAAATCAAAATTGTTGACATCCTCAACCTGACAGAAATACAGCGAGTTGTGCAGTTCCTGCAACACTACAAGCTCAGCACCACGATGAGCCAAGTCTCTTATACCATCTGCCAGACGCAGAACGTTTGTCTTCGTGTCAGCCACATTGTGCAGCTGAAGAAATCCAATCTTCAAATTCTTCATATCTTTTCTTTTATTTTATTTGTTTCCTCTAAGTTGCCAAAACGCCACAGCAGCCGCAGCCGCCACATTCAGCGAGTCGACACCATGCGACATAGGAATGCGCACCACATAGTCGGCATCGTCGATGGTGGCTTGTGGCAGACCGTCGCCTTCGTTGCCCATGACTATAGCAAGCCGAGGCTCTGCCATAAGCTGGGCATTGTCTATCGACACCGAACGGTCGGTAAGAGCCATGGCTGCCGTGCGCAATCCTATATTGTTGAGATTGTGCAACGGACCGTCCATCCAAGTCCAAGGAATGGAGAACACGGCTCCCATCGACACTCTAACGGAGCGGCGCGTCAAGGGGTCGCACGATGTGCGGGTGAGCAAGGCGGCATCTATGCCAAGGGCAGAAGCCGAACGGAATATCGCTCCCACATTAGTGGAATCGACCACACCGTCAATCACCACCACACGCTTTGCCCCGCCGCATACTTCTTCCACCGTGGGTGGCAAGGGACGGCGCATGGCACATAGCACACCACGCGTAAGCACATATCCCGTAAGCGTGGCAAGGAGCTCGCGGCTTCCCGTATACACGGGTATGTTGGGACAACGGCTTATTATCTCGGCAGCATCTCCCTCGACATGTCTCTCCTCGCAAAGCAGCGACAAAGGCTCATAGCCTGCATCCAAGGCACGGATTATGACCTTCGGGCTCTCCACTATGAATATGCCGTTGCCATGCTCATATTGGTGGCGCAGCTGCTTCTCGGTCAGGTTGCCATACACCTCAACGCCAGGCTGGCCCAACGACGTAATCTCGACTACTGGCATTCCTCGGGATACTGCATAGTAAGACAATGTATCGAACCATGCTGACGCACTATTGTGCGCGAGTCGATGCCTATGATGTCGTAGCCAGGGAAGGCCTCAGCCACAAGTTCCATGGCCTTGGCGTCATTCTCCTCCTGGTCGTAGGTAGGCACAATCACAGCTCCGTTCAATATAAGGAAGTTGGCATAGGTAGCCGGCAGACGGTCGCCATCGTCGTAAATAGCGTTGGGCATGGGGAGCTTGAGCAAACGATAAGGGTTGCCGTCGGCATCGGTGGCAGTCTTAAGCTGCTCCTCAAGAGCCTTGAGGTCGGCATACTGCGGGTCTTGCTCATCATCACATCCTATATATAATAAGGTGTTGTTGGGACAAAGGCGCACAATCGTGTCGATATGTCCGTCAGTATCATCGCCTATGAGCTGTCCGTGGTCGAACCATACAATCTTGCGAGCGCAAAGACGCTCCTTAAGCACCTGCTCTACCTCATCCTGAGTCATAGGCTGATTGCGATGGGGAGCCATAAGGCAAACGCTCGTTGTGAGAACAGTTCCCCTACCGTCGCTCTCTATCGAGCCACCCTCGAGCACAAAGTCGTCATAATCCACACGCTCACCCTTGAACACGCCCTTATGGAACAATGTGCGGTTGATAAGATTGTCCTTGTCGGCAGCAAACTTCTCGCCCCATCCATTGAAACGGAAGTCGAGCAAGCGGCATGGAGCCGAGACATCCGACGCAGGAACAAGCGTAAGGAAGGCATGGTCGCGTGCCCAAGTGTCGTTGTTGTCGCACTCGTATATGCTCACACGGCTCATCTCCTCATCGCTCAAGCTGTCCTCAAGCTGCTCGCGCACACGCTCGGGATATTTGGCGGCAACGACAAGCGACTCGTATTGAGCCACAGCCTTTGCTATCTGAATGAATGTCTCGGTGATGTCGTCGAGATAAGGACTCCAATCGGTGGCCTCGTGTGGCCAAGTGAGCTGCACACAAGCCTGGCGATGCCATTCGGCAGGAAGAATGTATTTGCTGGTTGTCATAAATGTATATGTGTTCGTTAAAAAAGTTCGTCTGGATACACATGCAAATTTACAACAAAAAATTCTATTTAGGGATAGTTTATGAAATTATTCGCCGACTTTGGGCTTATCTCAATAAAAAGCAGTATTTTTGTAGTCCGAAAGACAAAAAGTGTCTTTTGGCTTATATCCAAGCCTTTGGCTAACATCAGCTTACAACAAAAACTCTATAAATGAAAAAATTCATCCTCGACCTAACGGTCAACTCCGTAGAAGCTTTGAGCGACAAGCATGTGCTCATAAAGCTCACCGACGACAAACCGCTGCCCGAGATGCTTCCGGGACAGTTTGTGGAGGTGCGTGTCGACAACTCGCCGTCGACTTTCCTCCGTCGTCCTATCTCTATCAACAATGTGGATTACGACAAGAACGAGCTTTGGCTGCTCGTGGCTGCTATTGGCGACGGCACAAAGCGACTCCAACTGCTGCAGAAGGGCGACAAGCTCAACTGTGTGCTGCCATTGGGCAACTCATTCACTATGCCTACCGACGCTTCGCAGAAAGTGTTGCTCGTAGGTGGCGGCGTAGGTGTGGCCCCGCTACTCTACTTTGGCAAGAAGCTCAAGGCTATGGGCATTGAGCCTACATTCCTTCTTGGCGCACGCTCTGCCAAGGATGTATTGGAGAAAACTCTGTTTGAGGAGGTGGGACGTGTGCTCATCACCACCGAGGACGGCTCTGAGGGCGAAAAGGGTTTCGTAACCAACCACTCTGTTCTCTCGCAGGAGCACTTCGACCTTATCTCAACATGCGGACCTAAACCCATGATGATGGCTGTGGCACGCTATGCCTACAAGAACAACATCGAGTGTGAGGCTTCGCTTGAGAACAAGATGGCGTGTGGCGTTGGTGCCTGCCTGTGCTGCGTGGAGAAGACAGTAGAGGGCAACAAGTGTGTGTGCAAGGAAGGTCCGGTAATGAATATAAAGAAACTATCATGGCAGATTTAAGCGTTAAAATAGGCGGTCTGAAATTGAAGAATCCCGTGATGACCGCATCGGGAACATTCGGATATGGATTGGAGTTTGCCGACTTCGTGCCTCTCGACGGCATAGGTGGCATCATCGTTAAGGGCACCACACTCAATCCGCGCGAGGGCAACGACTATCCCCGTATGGCAGAGACTCCTCAAGGCATGCTCAATTGTGTGGGTCTGCAGAACAAGGGTGTCGACTATTTCTGCAAGAACATCTATCCGCAGATTAAGGACATCGATACAAACATGATTGTAAATGTGAGCGGCTCGTCGCCCGACGACTATGCCGAGTGTGCTGCCCGCATCAACGAGCTTGACAAGATTCCTGCCATCGAACTTAACATATCTTGCCCCAACGTAAAGCAGGGTGGTATGGCTTTTGGCGTGACCACTACTGGTGCCGCAAGCGTAGTGCGTGCCGTGCGCAAGCGTTATCACAAGCCCATCATCGTGAAGCTCTCGCCCAACGTGACCGACGTAACGGAGATAGCCAAGGCTGTAGAGGCTGAGGGAGCCGACAGCGTGTCGCTCATCAACACCCTTATGGGCATGGCCATCGACATAGAGCGCCGCCGTCCGATGTTGAGCATTTCGACAGGTGGACTGAGTGGTCCGGCTGTCAAGCCAGTTGCCGTGCGCATGGTTTGGCAGGTGGCTAAGGCTGTGAAGATTCCTGTTGTGGGTCTTGGCGGCATCTGCACAGCCGAGGATGCCATAGAGTTCCTCATGGCTGGAGCTACTGCCATAGAGATAGGTACTGCCAATTTCCTCGACCCTACTGTAACAATCAAGGTGCGCGACGGCATCAACGATTGGCTCGAGCGTCATGGATGCTCGTCGGTAAGCGAGATTATCGGTGCGCTTGACGACTAACGACACGGCCTATTGCAGAAAAGAAATAAAAAAACTAACATGAACAAATCAATCTCCTTAATATGTCGTTGCGCTTTTGCAGCAATGGGACTCTTCGGCATAGCCTCGCAGCAGGCATTTGCCGACAATAATGACTACACCAAATATGTAGACCCATTCGTTGGAAATGCCGACAACGGACATACATTCCCCGGAGCTTGCCGCCCGTTTGGAATGATACAGACAAGCCCTGTGACGGGTGGTGTGGGCTGGCGCTACTGTGCCGAATATGTCTACAGCGACTCTCTGATATGGGGTTTCACGCAAGACCATCTCAACGGAACGGGATGCATGGACCTTGGCGACATTCTCGTGATGCCGTCAACTGGCAAGCGCACCCGCTCTTGGGACGGCTACCGCTCGCATTTCCCAAAGACTCAGGAGTTTGCCACACCAGGCTACTACTCGGTCTACCTTACCGACGCTAAGGTGAAGGCTGAGCTTACTGCCACTCCGCACGTGGCTTTCCACCGCTACACCTACGACTCTGCCGACTCCACATCCGTGCTCATCGACCTGCAGCATGGTCCGGCATGGAACGACAAGCAGTATCACTCGCAGGTGAACCTGTGCGAGACCCATTGGGAGGACAACCAGACTCTCGTGGGACATGTGCAGAACACGGTTTGGGTGAAGCAAGACTACTTCTTCGTGATTAAGTTCAACCGCCCCGTGGCAAGCCATGTCACTCTTGCCAAGGCTTTCGACACAGAGAAGGGCGACCGCATAGTTGCCACATTCGAGGGCATTGAGCAGGGCGAACAGCTGCTCATGAAGATAGCCATGTCGACCACAAGCATCGACGGAGCCAAGAAGAACCTGCAGGCTGAACTGCCGGGATGGGACTTTGCCGCCATTAAGAAGTCGGCCCACGACGAATGGAACGACTACCTTAAGCGTGTGGACATAGAAGACACAGAGGACCAGAAGAAGAACTACTACACGTCGTTCTACCACGCTCTTATCCAACCCAACCAGATTGCCGACGTTGACGGTATGTACCGCAATGCCGACGACAAAATTGTGAAGGCTGGCCACGGCAAGTTCTACTCTACCTTCTCGTGCTGGGACACCTATCGCGCGGCTCATCCTTTCTATACAATAGTGATGCCCGACCGCGTTGACGGAATGGTCAACTCGCTCATCGAGCAGGCTGAGGTGCAGGGTTTCCTGCCTATATGGGGCTTGTGGGGAAAGGAGAACTATTGCATGGTTGCCAACCACGCCGTGTCTATCGTAGCCGAAGCCTACCACAAGGGATTCCGCGGATTTGATGCCGAGCGTGCTTTCCAGGCTATCAAGAAGACGCAGACCGTGTCGCACAAGCTGAAGAGCAACTGGGAGAACTATATGAAGTATGGTTATCTGCCTACCGACCTTACTGAGTCGGAGTCTGTATCGTCATCGCTTGAGTCGATGTACGACGACTATTGCGCCACCGACATGGCTCGCCTGATGGGCAAGAAGGATGACGAGAAGTATTTCGCCAGACGCTCTCAGTTCTATAAGAATCTCTTCGACAAGCAGACTCAGTTTATGCGTCCACGCCTGTCGGATGGCTCATGGAAGACTCCGTTCGACCCGAGCAACCTTGCCCATGCCGAAAGCATTGGCGGCGACTACACCGAAGGCAACGCATGGCAATACACATGGCAGGTGCAGCACGACATTCCGGGACTCATCAAGCTGTTTGGCGGCGAGAAACCGTTCCTCAAGAAGCTCGACCAATTCTTCACATTGAAGCTTGACAGCAAACTGTCGGACGTTACGGGTCTTATCGGACAGTATGCCCACGGCAACGAGCCGAGCCATCACGTGGCTTATCTCTATGCCTTGGCTGGTCGCCCGTCGCGCACCCAGGAGTTGATTCGCGAGATATTCGACACTCAGTATCGTCCTACTGTAGACGGACTTTGCGGCAACGATGACTGCGGTCAGATGTCGGCATGGTACATGCTCTCGGCTATGGGCTTCTATCCCGTCAACCCCGTAAGCGCTCAGTATGTCTTTGGTGCTCCACAGATGAAGAAGATTACTGTTCACCTGCAGAACGGCAAGACATTCACCGTGATAGCCGACGGACTGTCAGAAGCCAACAAATATGTTGAGAGCATCACGCTCAACGGCAAGAAACTCTCAAAGAACTACATCGACCATGCTGCCATCATGAACGGCGGCACATTGGTATACAAAATGACGTCGAAGAAAATGCACGACAAACATTAATTTATATAGCCCACCGTCTGAATCAGCGGTGGGCTATATTATTTATGGAGAGAAGCACAAGGATTTGAGTATGTTAATGCGAATTATTTCGGGTCAATCCTCAACTGCTTGCCAAAGCAAGAATTTTGATTTAGGAAATCTCAATTCAACATTGAACAATTCCTAATGCGCGTAGCGCACAATTCAAAACTCAAAACTCAAAATTCAAAATTTTTTACTTCTTCTTCGGCATTTTCGTCAGTTTATACGCCACATGCATCATCACATAATTAGGTATGGTGTTGCGCCATACTTCTGTGCGTCCTTGTGCATTCACAGTATATGTGGTGTTGGACAATTGGTGGAGAATGTCGAAGCCTTCGGCTGTAAGGGTGAGTCGGCCCTTGCAGAAGGAGCGTGCAAGCGAGGCATTCCACACGAGGTCGTCGGTATTCATAGAGCTGTCGCCATAGCCGCGGCGGGAGTATTGCTTGAGGTCGGTGGCAAGCTGAATGCCGAGCGGCAACTTATAGGAAAGTGTCATGCCGTAGTTGTAGTCGTAGGCGTTGAGCGTCTGGAAGTTGTCGCGGTTGCTTGTAGAGTTGCGCCATTGTGCATCGGCAACAAGAGCCAGACTCAAGTCGTCCTTTTGGAACGAAAGCTTCAGATAGTCGCGCAGTATAGATGTGTAGACACGACTTAATACGGAGGCTGCGTTGTTGATGTCGGCATCGTAGGCTATGTCGAAGTCGGTACTCTTGGTGTAGTCGAGCGAGAGGCGTGTCTCTATGCCAAATAGTCCCTTCTTGTCGAGTTTGCCAGAATAGACAACATAGGGGTTGAGGGTCCAGTTGCCCGAATGCACGTTGTCGCTCATATAGGCGTAAGCACCTGTTTGCGTATTATAGGTGGTGCGTGTGCCTATCATGTCGGTATATACCGAGCCATTGACGGCAATCGACAGACTGCTCTTGTTCTTGAAGATGAAGCTAACATAACTATTAATGTTATGCGTTACGGATGTCTTCAGATTAGGGTTGTTGACGCGGCGTGCAAGCGGATTGATGTCGTTGTCGATAGGCATAAGCGACTCCATGCTGGGTTGGCTACAGTTAAGGCTATAGCTGGCATTTAATTCAAGCTTATCGTTCCATTTGTTGAAAAACAACGAAGGCTCCACAAGCCACTTGCGGCGAACAGCCGTTGTGTCAACCGAGGCACAGTTGTAGTTGATGCGCTCGCGCACAAGACGGTAGGGCAATTTCAACGAGAAGTAAGTGTTGTTGTGGTTGTACCGCAGAGTAGGCTCACCAGTATACTGGCGTGTCAGCAAACTGTATGTCTTGCTATTCTGTATGTCGAGAGCAAGGAGTAGGGAGTCGCGGGTTGATGGCAAGCGGTCGAGCTGCTGCTGGTCGAAACGGTTGTATAAGCCGCCAAGACGCTCAAGACGATAGTTGAGCTGGTTGGTAGAAGTCATGTTCTGATTATATGCCTGGCTCAATCCTACCTGCCAATTATTCAGCATAACGGAGTAATTGGCTGATGCACCATAGTTGTAGGAATTGCTGTGACTGTCGGCATAGACACGGCGCAGGTCGTTCTTGTTCTCGCGCAGATACTCGTTGTTAGAAAGGCTGAAATGGTCCTGAGGCTTGTTGGATGTGTAGCTGCCGTTCAGATTGAAGCCGAGCATATCGCCCCAGGGCAGGACAAATCCAAACACAAAGTTCTCGTTGACTGATGTTGTGCGGAACTTTGTGAGGCTAATTGTCTGCGAGCGGTTGGTGGGGGAATCTGCTGTCATATTGCCTTCCGAATCGAATGTGGCACGCTCTGAAGAGGAATTGTTGGTGCCGTCGCCATAGTTGAACGATGTTGACGACTGCAGATAGAACTTACTCTCATCGGTATACGTTATCTGGTTGTTGGCATACAGGCGAAATTCCTTCTGCACGGAGGTTGAGGCAGAACGGTTGAAGATGTTGCCTGCCGAGGCAAACTGCTCGCTTGAAGAGCGTGTGATGTCTGTGAAATCGTTCCATGAGGCTGTGGCATCAAACTGCTCGCGCAGGCTGCCTGCCTTGTTCTGTGTGCTGAGACTTGCGCCCACCTGCTTGGTGACGGCCTGACCTTGCGGACTGTTCGACGGACTCCAGTCGCCTTCTCTTCCCGGACGGCGGTTCTCATTAACGTTGTTCACATTGCCAAAGACAGAGAAACGGGTGTAGTCGTCGTAGTAAAGTCCGAAGAGACGAGCCATATAGCGGTCGCGTGTGCCTCCTGCCACTTCTGCATTCGATATGTATCCACGGTTGTACTCGCGCTTCAGTTCCACGTCCATAACGTAGTCTTTCTTCTCCACTTCCTTACCCACAAGCCGGCTCTTCTCTGTCGACTTGTTGTATACCTTAAGGTCCTGTACCGTATAGTGAGGCAGATTGTCGAGCATAATCTTGTTGTTGCCCTTGAAGAAGTCCTTGCCGTTGAGCGTGAGGTAGTCAATCTTTTTGCCATTCACATAGATGTCGCCATTGCTCTTGATCTCGGCTCCAGGCAACTGGCGCACAAGGGCGTCGAGCATAGAGCCGTCGGGCACGTTGAAGGCGCTGGCATTATACACGAGTGTGTCGCCACGATAGGTGAACTTCACCTTTGTGCCCGTCACCACCACTCCATCCAAGTCCACCTCTTTATATATATCGCTATCGGCGAGTTTCTTCAGGTTAAGGTCGGGCATCTTGAAGCCGCGGTTGCGTGCCACGCGCTTAATCTCGTAGTCTTGACAGTTGGTGGCATAGCCCTCACACTCTGCCTTGACGATATATTTTGCAGGCTTAGCCTCCACATTAAAGCGCGCAAAATAGTTACCATACCATCCTTTGCAGGTGATTGTGTCGACCACCGTACTGTCCTGGCGCATCAATGTAACATGAGCCTTAAGCCTCACACCCGTGAACGAGTCCCTGACAATCTGTCCCAGCATTACAGTACGCTTGGGCTTGTCGGTCTTGGCGTTTTGTGCTGCTCCTCCTATCACATTGAAGAGGAGGAGAAGCAATAACGGTAAAAGATACTTTGTTTTCATAAGTAAGAAAGATTAGCTGGATGTTTCTACTGTTTCCTTAAACCCTCATGCACCATCTTCACATATCCGCCATTGGTCACAATGTCCTTGACATCGTGCTGGCCTATGCGCAGACGATACTCCAGTATTCCGCCTTTATGATGGAATGGAGCGGTAGAGAGATAACGCCAGTCGTCATTACGGACAACATCGTCCACCCATGTGGTACTGTCGTTTTGCTGGCACAATAATGGTATCTTGCGACTTTCATCCCACAACAATCCCTTGAGCGGAATGTTTGAGGCTGAGCCATAGCCGTCGAGACGCAACTGCGAGATACACTTGCCCTCGCTCCACACGCTAAGCGTAGCATCAACAACCGAACAACTCGAAAGACACTCAAGCTTATAGTCGCCCTCTTCCTTAGCCTCCTTGCGGCTCATGGCAAACTCTATAGGCTGGTTGCTCTTGTCTGCCCTGATGCGTATAGGATTCATATCCATACACAAAGGGTCTTCGTCCGACCAACCATAAATGGTCTCGCCAAAGTTCTTGGCAACTTCTATATTCCAGCCATTCTGCGAAATCAAATCCCAGTTGTTGCTGTCCATATAGATGCCATTGTGCGTATTTTCTAACCTATAGTATTCTCTGCTTTTCTTCTCCATCTGTATGCCTATCATTACAAACATAATGAAGCCTAACGTCATCGCCACAATCCAAATGCCCGAAAGCATAGCTATAATGCCTGTCCGCATTGGCTTGGGTTCTGACTTAAAAGAACGGACGATAAGGAGCAACGGCAACAGAGCTGCTATGAAACAACACAAAGCCGACACTACTATATAGAACTTCATGTAAGGTATAGAGGCCATAAAACTAAGGGTAATGTCGTCGTTGGTGAAGAGTCGTATGAACGGTTCGCCTATCACGGCGTAGGCTATCGAGAATATCAGATAAGCCAAGGCAAAGGCTGTCAACGCAGAGAAGCTTATAAGCGCAACTGTCTTTATGCAGAACTTCACAATCTCGGCAATTCTCGACAATATGCTGCCACCCTTGCCACGCTTTACATTAGGCTTCACCTGCTCCTCAGCCTCGGCAAGTATAGCCTTGCTTATCGACTCGGGAGTGACCTCCTTGCCCGTCATACTCAATCGTTCCTCTGTTGTTAGTGCCATAGGAGCCACAATCCACAGCACTACATAGATGATTATTGGCACAAAGAAAAGAAAACCTAACAAAGGACTGATGAAATAATAACGGAATGTCTGGTTGAGGACAAATATCGCTAAAAGGAACAGGACTATGCCTACTCGCCATACAACGATGTCGCCACCACCACAATAATGACACAATCCGGAGATAACTCCACCACCTATCTTGTCCTTGCCGTCGCGATAGAAACGATGGGTGCTCACGTGATGCAGCACACGGTCGATCCATTTTCCGCCAATAGTTTCTTCGGCTGTTGTGTTGCTGTCGGTATCGTTGGAAGCATTGTAATTGCTTTCGCTTTGAGATTTGCCTTCGCTTTGGCCGTTGTCTTTGCCTTCTCCTTCACCTTGGTCTTCTCCTTCGCTTTGCTCTTTGTCCTCGCTGTCAGCTTCTGCGTCAGAAGTTTCTTCTATCTTAGAATCAGCAACTTCTTCCACACCACTCTCCATTTCGTCGGGATTGCCTATGCTGCTGATAATCTGCTTCACGGTGTCGATGTCGATGGCAGTCATGCCATTCTCCTTCAAGCTCCACAGATGTTCTGCCACACGATGCTCAATGTCGTCGAATATCTCGTCGCCTCCATCGCGCTTGGCAAAATAGCTGCGCATGTTGTCGAGATAGTTCTCAAGAAGTGTGCAAGCGTCCTCGTCGATGGCATAGAGCGTACCGAAGAGGTTTATGTTGATGTTCTTCTTCATAATTTCATTCAGATTTAAGAGTTATTCTTTCGGTTTTATATTCTTTAATACGTTTACGGTGTGGGCTATCTCCTGCCACGCCTTGTCGAGTTCGCTAAGCGTAGCCTCACCATCGGGTGTAAGGGAATAGTATTTGCGCGGGGGACCTTGTGTTGACTCCTGCCACTCATAGCCGAGCAATCCATCCTTCTTCAGGCGCGTGAGCAGAGGATAGAGCGTTCCCTCCACCACTATCAGCTCCGCCTCCTTCAAGTTGGCTATGATATCGCTGGCATAGGCTGCACGATGGCGCAACAGCAGCATTATGCAATACTCAAGCATTCCCTTACGCATCTGCGATTTAGCGTTGTCTATATTCATTGCCATAGGGTTTTAAATGCGTTAGTGTATGTTTACGGTTGCAAATGTAGGTATAATCTAAGTACTATGCAATACATAGTACTATAAAACTTATAACACAGGCTATATATTTAACCTTTGTTAGCAGTTTAATCTATAGTTATGGTCTGAATCAGATAAGTCGGAAGAACATATCATGCTCTGCTTTCTACTGTTCTTCAAAGAGCTTACAGGCCTTGTATGGGAAGTGTGTAGTGGGATACGCTTATTACAATTACAGTTATTCAGCATTTTGCTAATAACTGATTTCAACATAAACATGACTGATTTCAACATAAACATGACTGATTTCAGGATAAAGTTGTAATTTTTCGGTTCATCCGATTGTTTTTGTTAAAGCCCATTCTGATATTATGTCACTCCATATTCCGGATGAACCGTAAATAAGAATTCAAGTTGTCATTCAATCGCAGGTATCGTATAAAAACGTATTACTGCCAAATCTGAATGTAGTAACTTTGCATTGTAAAAAAAAACGAGACAGGAGCGCGTCCCGAACAAATCCCGAACAAATCCCGAAGATTACACTACCTATTACCTTTAGCCCTATTATGTGTCTTGCACAACATTTGACAATTACCTTCATCTGTTGGTCCTCCTTTGCTCCAAGCCTTTACATGGTCGGCATCCATCTCTGATAGTTTCCATATTTTATTTCTGTTTGCTTCATGACCTATAGCGCAAAGTGGACAATTGCTAACACCTTCCTCCTTTGCCTTCTTAGTTTGTCGGTCATAAACACGACGTTTTGTTATATCATCAAATACTCTTACGTTCAACAGTTTTGTTTCTTTGCAACCACCAAGTACGTATTCAAAAACATTCTTAGTATCCTTTACTCGGTCATCATTATAAAGTTCAGCCACTTTACGCGACACTTCTACATGATTATAAGGATTGTTATGGAAACGCTCATATAGCTCACCCCAATCAAGTCCACACATTTTCGGATACGCCTTATCAAACGTTTGCTCTATCCATGAAATGACATCATTGAAGTACATACGCAACTCGTTTATATTGGCATCAAAACGATGCTCCTGCATATAATCTTCTATACGATTGCGACTCACCCATTTGATTGCTGTTTCTAATATTTCCTGTCGATTGGCAGAACCTTGAACATAACATCCCCATTTTTGCAAACGCGAATCTTCCTTATTGCTAAACTCCTTGCGTGCTGCCGTAACAAATGGACCTGAATATATTGCATTGCGTGTTTCCTGGTCATTAATCTTAACCCCACCCATATTTATAATCTTAAACCATTCCTTAATCTCCGACTCAGAACCTTCGCATACATAGGCTATCAAGCGTGTCTGTTCTATCAACTGCCGTTTGTCTTCCGGTAATGATCTGAATTTATATGGTATGCCGTCTATTATTATTGAGTATTTGCCTATAAGGAAACGACCTATACTCGTAATACGCTGCTGACCATCAAGCACTTCAAGTTGTCCATCTGACAGTCGGTTAAAATAAAGCAACCCAAGAGGATATTGCTTTAGCACAGAGTCTATGACAGCAACTTCTTTTGCTCCATTCCTTTCACTATAAAGATAGTTGCGCTGGTATTCAGGCTGAATAGTAAGACGACCTGATAAGCCATAGAGCCCCTTGCCGTCAAATTCACTATAGGTAAAACCTTCGCAAAGTTCCTTAATTGTATATTCTTTTAATGTTGCTTCCATAACTAATATGTTTGTTTAAGTTCGATTTATTTAGTTCCTCTTCTTGCGGATTAAGATACGGGCATAAGCTTGTGTATAGTATTTTCCATCTACCATATAATACACGTCACCTTTATTAGGTTCATCTAACTTAATTGCTGGACCATCATTTAATTTTGTAACAATGGTCTTTTTGCCCGTCTTGCTTACCTGTATTTGTTTAGGATATATTCTACTTGCCATTCCAAACCATGTTTTTGTTATTCCAACAATTTCAAATTGTTCGGGGCAATACTTATCCAAAAATGATATAGGCACACCCATCATTTCATTATAATCATTAGGAATAGCATCAGTATATGGTACATCAATAGCTTCAAAGTTATCATATTTATTATAACCTCTTCCATTGATATTTTTATGCTTGCTGTATTTTATATTATCGGCCATTGACATAAGCTGTAGCGGCTGATGACGATGACCATGGTCGATATTGGTAAACCAACATGAGGCACTTCTCGCCTTAACAATAGAATTAACTACTTTATATTTACTTCCCTGTTTCTCGTTATCTAACATTTCTTTTGCAATTTCCTGCGGAACATCAAACAACATATCTTGTCCCATCGGATGATAACCTATCCACATTGTGTTATTCATTATATGATGAAAAACAATTGAATATAAAACGTAAAAACTGAAAAATCAAATGACATTATTACCAGAAACCACCACTATTGCCGTCTCATCACAATTGAAGCGAGCCTGCGCACCAATTGGAATGAGGGTGAACAGCAATTGATGCCAACGTATTAAACAATGCCAAAGTGTGTAATAAATATATTACTTTTATTTGTCTGTATGTAATAAATTAATTAACTTTGCAATATGGGAGATAATTTGATAAATTTGGAGGATTGAACATGTTGAAACTTGACAAAAACAAACTTGCTGGTCTTAAAACTTTTGACGACCATCTACAAGAAAGATACGGTGACGAAAACAGCCCAGAGCGTAAGGAGTTTGAGGCTAAAGCCAAAGCTTGGTATTATGCCGAACTCCTTAAAGACGAACGTAAACGCCAGAATGTAACACAGAAAGCATTGGCTGAAAAGATCGGAAAGAAACGCGAGTACATATCTTCACTCGAAAAAGGACAAACAGATATGCAACTCTCTACTTTCTTGCGCATTGCCGATGCTCTTGGGCTGCGCTTTTCTTTGGTGTTGGGATAGGAAACAATCTTTTATCGGTTAAAGAGGGAGTGGTGCAATGTATAGACTGCATCTTTGCAAAAAAATGCAGTTTATATCATTTATGCTAAGTATAAAACAATATAAATAAGGTCTGACACCTTAAGATAAGTATCAGCCCTTATTTATATTGTTTGCTTATAAAAATAAAAAACACTATGGTTCCACATCCCATTGTACAGGAACATTCTTCATCATAATATAGCCTGTTGTGTTAGCATCAATATATAGTCCGAGTTTTACCACCTGCAACACTTTAGCAGTCTTCTTAACATTTATGAATAAATCGTATGGACTTTCGAGTTTCAGTTTGACAAAAACACCCTCACTGACATCATAACTCTCGGATGTTGTCTGACTGTCAGAACTGTAAGCTTCGCCATCCTGATCTATACACATAGTGTTGCTGGCAATGTCAGACCCCGGAAATTGCCCTCTGCCTCCAAAACTAATGCGCGACTTATTATCTTTCATCATCACTTTCAGCACAAGAGACACCGTACCATAATTCTCCGATGTACTTTTTCCGTAGGCTCCAACAAGCTGAATATCTACAGCCTTACTGAAAGGATTTAGGATGACAGAGCCTGATTCTGTAGTGGTGGAACTGACAACAAACTCAGACGGCAGTGTCTTATTATCGTATTTAATTCCACCCTTAACATCACCTTTCTTACTAGCAACTGTCTCAACCGTATTGCCAACCTTCTTAAGCAATTTTCTTAACTGTGCATTAGCAGGCTGTACCGTAAAAAATAACATTACTAATGCCATGAACAATTTAATACATTTCTTCATCATAGTTTTAATTTTTGTAGATTAATAAATCATATAATTGATTTTGCAAATATAGTGAAAAAACCTGAGACTGTTACTTTTTTTTATAAAAAACTAATTATTATCTATTGAAGTTATTGATAATAGCAGAAACAAATAAAATCTCACATGGTTTTGCCTATGTTTTATGGAGATTTTATCTCGGTTTTGCCTATGCATTAGGAATGTTTTACCCTTATTTTGCCTATGCTTTAGGAAAATATCGTTATCTTTGCAGCAAGAATCAATGATATAACTATTATGATACACAGACAATTAATTGACAACCTTACAGAATGGAGCAAACGTAAGAACCGTAAGCCCCTTGTTCTGCGTGGTGCACGTCAGGTAGAAAAAAGCATATGACCATAACTGAACATTTCATTTGCGGCAAGCATACTGCCGCCGACTGCGAGGACGGCATTGTCATAACCAATGACTTTGCTGCTGTTATCGATGGCAGCACAAGCAAGACCCCGACAAGGCTTGACCCTTCGATAAAGAACGGACGCTTTGCCATGATGCTCATAAGCGAGTATATCAAGCAAATGCCGGCCGACTATACCATGGACGACTTTTGCCGTGGCATAACGATTCGCATTGCTGAAGAATACGACAAGCGTGGTATAACGGAACGTATGGCTGAGCATCCTGAGGAACGCCTTACGGCTTCTGCCATTATATATAGCGACAGTAGAAAAGAAGTGTGGATGGTGGGCGACTGCCAAGCTATAATCGACGGAACTTATTACGACAACTCCAAGCCTTACGAGCAAGACATAGCCATGCAACGTGCTGCACTTATAAAGAACGGGATGTCGCCTAAAGATGCACGACGCACTATTGAGCCTCAACTGATAAAGGCTATGCTGGAGGGACAAAACCAACAGTATGCCGTAATTGACGGAACACCAATATATATGCCTGGCACCCGCATTGTCAAGGCATCAAATTCTGTTGTGCTTGCATCAGACGGCTACCCCACTCTGCTACCTACACTAAAAGAATGCGAAGAAGCCTTGGCACTACATCTTGCCAATGATCCACAAAATATAGGAGACTTTGTTGCTACCAAGGGACTGGTAGAAGGCAACGTAAGCTTCGACGACCGGGCTTACATCAAACTGACATTATAAATATTCTTGCACTTATGAAAACACAACTGCCTATTATTCTTCTCAATTTCTCTGGTGTATACGATTACGAGTCGTTTGCCTCAAGCCAGAAGATTGTCCACGTCGACTGTCGTGGACTCAATGGCGTGGACTGCTATTGTGATGAGGATGGAAGAAAAGAGCTGCGTCGCATTCTTGCTCCCTATCCTGCCAAGGCTCTTCATTTTATAGATTCGGGCGACTATCATTATCTTACAGAATATTGGGTTTCCAAGCTGCAAGAGCCTTTCTCGTTAATTGTGCTTGACCATCATCCCGACATGCAGCAACCACAATGGGAGGGCGTTATCTCATGTGGCGGATGGGTGACGGATGTATTGGAGAAGAATCCTTTTGTAAGGAATATCATCATCGTAGGCGCTTCGGATGAATTGATACACCAAGTGCCCGTTCATCTGAGGGAGAAAGTGACGTTCTACAGCCAATCAGAAATCGACCATCATCAGGCATGGCCATCAAAGGCTGGCAAACTGATACACGAACCCGTCTACATATCAATAGACAAGGACGTGCTTAGAAAACAAGACACCATTACAGATTGGAGCAATGGAGACATGAGCCTTATGCAGATGCAAGCCGTGCTGCGCATTATCTATGCCCACGAGAAAGTAATCGGCGTGGACATAACAGGCGAATGTTCTGCCACGCTCGACTATCTATCTGAAGTAAAGGACGCGTCGGTAAACAACAGAGCCAACGAAGAACTCATGCAAATGATATTGTCAGAAGGCAGAGTTGGAGAAAAATCAATATTCGGAAATAACGAATGACATTACCATAATGCTACTTTTCCAATTCCTGTCATTTCAAAACTTGCAGAAATTCCCATAGCTCTAAATACTTTAGCTATTGTAGCAAAGGTAATGTTATTCCCGTTTTCTATACGAGATACTTGAGACTTCTTTACGCCTATCAACGCACCTAATTCTTCTTGGGTAAGATTCTTTGATTGACGAGCTTTTTTTATAGCTTCACCGATCAAAAAAGCATTCATATCAGATTCATATTGATTGCGCAACGGAGCTCCCTTTTCACCAAGAACCTTATCTAAGGCTTCATCTTCTGTGTAAAAATTCATTGTTGCCATTTTATTTTCTGTTTTTTATGTTAAAATATTCTATTCGTATATCTTCGGCCCTTTTTATTTCTTTAGAAGGGGTTTTCTGAGTTTTCTTTATAATTCCATGAGTTGTAACAACTAATGTATCATTCTCTGTATCCCAAAATGCAAAGATTCTGTAAATTGAGCCACTATATTTGGTTCTAAACTCCCAAATATCGCTTCCTTTCAATTTCTTGAAAAGATCATTATCTATAACATATTTACTCTTATTGATATTGAATATGATTTTCTCTTTTACCTTTTCATTTAAGGAATTGAGAAAATCAATAACCTCCTCTGAGTATACGATTTTAAATTTGGGTTGTTCAAACATATTCTTTGCTTTTAATGTTACAAAGATACATGAAAGTTTATATATATGTAAACAAAAAACAGATTATTTAGTCTTTTTTAATTGAAAGAATGTATGTTACGATGGAAATATTATACGATTATTTTATAATGCCATTATCCGTATCACGCAGGTTTATCCTCTTTTCCGCCGACTTATGCTTGCTGCCTCGGCTCAGTCGCCATGAGATGTTCAAGGAGATCAGATTGCCGTTGGCCTTTGAGTAGCCTACAGTATGCTTATAGATATTGCGGTTGAGCAATTCGTTCTCGTACGACTTATAGTTGCTCTTGAATGGATTTGCCCATGATAAAGAGAATTGCAAGTCGCGCCATGTGTAGGATGCTTTCAGTACAGAATAAGCTCCGTTGTAGCCTTTAGATTCACCCTCCAAGAACCGATTGCCGTTGTCAACATAGCCTTGCAACGTGAAGTTGCCGAGATAAGCCGTGATGCTACTTGCATAGAACCATGAGGTATAGCAATGCGTATAGTCGTAGCCGAAATTGAAGCATCTATATATTCCTCCATTGGCTGCAATTTGGAGCTTTTCGGGCAAGAGCCAATAGCTTGCATATGCATAGACATCCAGCGCGTCTATCTCCTTTTGGTTTATTTGGGTATAAAGAAACTTATTGCCGTCAGTTCGCTCATAGTGAGCCATGTTCGGTTTTAGACATTGTTTATAATAACCTTCAACGAAGGTCTGCAAGCGATTGTTGGTATACGAGAACTGCAAACGATGCTCCATATCGTGCGAAGGTTTCAGGTCTGGATTGCCTACTGTCCATTCCATACTGTTTGTGCGAATCGTAGCATCACTCGTCATAGCTATACGCGAGACTTTATCCTGCATCCCAAAAGTATAGCTCAGCTGCATGCTATTACTAATCTGATATGTCAGAGATGCCTTTGGATGGAAAGTCCAGAAGTTGTATCTGTATCCGTTCTGAGTGTAATGAATGTAACTTGCGCCAGTTCCTAATGTGTAGCTAAAAGGTTGGAGCATGCCCTTGATTTCGACAAAGGCATATAAGCGATTGTTGTTGGTCTTGGTCAAAGACGAAGCATCACCAAGATAGTTGTTCTTGATGTACTTATAACTGTTATTCAAGCCTGTAGAGAAAGTGAAGGGCTTCAGTCGATTCTCGTAGATTACCTCTGTAAGCAGAGAAGCCGTCTTGCCATCCACATTATATTTATAAGGTGTGTCCTCGTCATAATAACTGCTTGTCTGTGTGGAGATATACGTGGCTACAGCATTTGCGGTAACAGACTGACATGGCGTGAGCTGACGGAAGAAATAGATATCCAATACGGGCGAATAGCTCTTATCTTTCGCTCTACTTGTTGCTTTATATTGGCGAGTGCCGTCCACAATGTCCTTAACAGTATAATTGTCGGGAGTGTTGTTGAATGCTCCGTTCAATGATGCCTGAAAGACTGTTGCCGTTGAGTCTGACCATTTATAGGTAAGTTTTGCATCATGCGATATGGATTTACGAAGCGACTCCACATCGTTTCGTTCTATTGTATAGATACTACCATCTGTCAAGGTGTAATCTGCCGACTGCTTGCTCTTTTCGCCTTTGGTTTTATACCCGCTCACGTCATACGAAAACGATAATTCGCTCTTGCCCTTGTTCCATTTACCATAAACCATGTCATCGACCTGCAACGTGGTAAGCGCCGAGGTAAGGTCCATGCCAACGGTATATCCGCTCCCGTTCCTGCGTGTTACGATATTTATGACATAGGCTATGCCGTCACCATAACGAACGCCGGGATTGTTGATGAAGTCTATCTTGGAGATATCCTTTGGATTGAGAGCCAACATATCCGTTTTGCCAACCACGATACCATTTATTCTAATTTGAACTCCTCCTCTATTGTCGATTACAGTAATAGAATGGCTGATGTTGTCGATACGAAGATTGGCAAGTGTGAGTTTCTCAAGAATGCTGTAGCCATTGTTAGAAGCTTGCTTCTGAGCATCGGTAGGATAAATTATCATACCGTCTGCCTTGTTAACAACCTTGGCTGCTTTTACTGTCACTTCGTCGAGCGTGATAGTCTTCTCCACATCCTGAGCATAAGCACAGAATGTGGAAAAGAGAATAATAGAAAATGTAATCAATCGTTTCATTTGCACCATGTTTTTTGTTTTTGGTGCAAATTTATGTTCTCCTTGCAAGAAAGCCAATTATTTAGGCTGACATCTCCCTGACAATTGGCTGACAAAAAGCCTATCTATTTGATTTTCAAGCTATAGCTCTTGCCCCT
>ERZ1026878.864-NODE-864-length-20876-cov-12.096441_pt1 | contig 20876 bp, 18 predicted proteins | sample MGYA00380169_ERZ1026878 | MGnify/ENA primary metagenome ERZ1026878 (study PRJEB33269, sample SAMEA4719805) | human gut metagenome | biome: human-associated habitat; feature: organic feature; material: feces | place: Cameroon | collected 2013-10 ...
CCTTTTCGGGAAAACGTCCCAAAATTGGTGTAGTTGTGGTGTAGTACCGCAGATGCCGCTTGAATTTTGTCCGAAATTTTATCGTATCTGCGTTTTAATTTTGCGTTTTACTGCTCAATCGGCTTCATCGTGGGGAACAGCAGAACGTCCCGGATGGAGGCGCTATCGGTCAGCAGCATGACGAGGCGATCCACGCCGAAGCCGAGGCCGCCCGTGGGGGGCAGACCGTACTCCAGAGCGTTGACGTAGTCGTAATCGACCTGCGCCTTGCAGTCGGGTTCGATGGCCTTGCGCTCGGCGACCTGACGCTCGAAACGGCCCTTCTGGTCGATGGGGTCGTTCAGCTCGCTGAAGGCATTGCCGTACTCGGTGCAGTCGATGAAGTACTCAAAGCGCTCGGTGAAGGCGGGATCGTCCGGCTTGCGCTTGGCCAGCGGGCTGATCTCCACGGGGTAATCGTAGATGAAGGTGGGCTGGATGAGCTTGTCCTCCACGAAGGCGTCGAAGAACTCGGCCAGAATAGCACCCTTGGTGGGTACTTCCGGCAGCTCGACGTGGTGCTCCTTCGCGGCGGCGATGGCGTCCTCGTCGGTCTTCCAGTCGTTGAAATCGACGCCGGAATACTTCTTCACAGCCTCGATCATGGTCAGGCGCTCCCAGTGGCCCATGTCGATCTGCTTGCCCTGATAGGGGATGACCATGCTGCCGCAGATCTTGAGGGCGAGGCGCTTGTACAGCTCCTCCACGAGGTCCATCATGCCGTGGAAGTCGGTGAAGGCCTGATACAGCTCGATGCTGGTGAACTCCGGGTTGTGCTTGGGGTCCATGCCCTCGTTGCGGAAGATGCGGCCCACCTCGTACACGCGGTCCATGCCGCCCACGATCAGGCGCTTGAGGTACAGCTCGGTCTCGATGCGCAGCACCATGTCCATGTTCAGGCTGTTGTGATGGGTGTAGAAGGGGCGGGCAGAGGCGCCGATCTCAAAGGGGGTCAGGATGGGGGTATCCACCTCCAAGAAGCCCTTCTCGTCCAGATAGGCGCGGATCTCCTTCAGGATCTGGCTGCGCTTCACGAAGGTGTCCTTCACCTCGGGGTTGGCGATCAGGTCCACGTAGCGCTGACGGTAGCGCATCTCGGTGTCGGTCAGGCCGTGGAACTTCTCCGGCAGCGGGCGCAGGCTCTTGGCCAGCAGGGTCAGCTCGGTGGCGCGGACGCTCAACTCGCCGGTCTTGGTGCGGAACACCTCGCCCTTCACGCCGATGATGTCGCCCACGTCCAGCTTCTTGAAGGCGGCGTAAGGCTCGTCACCCAGCTCGTCGCGGCGGACGTAGAGCTGGATGTCGCCCTTATCGTCCCGCAGGTGGGCGAAGCTCGCCTTGCCCATGACGCGCTTGGACATCATGCGGCCCGCCAGCGCGACCTTCTTGCCGGAGTCGGTCTCGTTGGGCAGATCTTTGAACTCTTCCTTCAGGTCCGCCGAATAGGCGTCCTGCGGGAACTTGGTCAGGGTGAAGGGGTCGTTGCCCGCAGCCTGCAGGTCGGCCAGCTTCTGACGGCGCACCTGCACCTGCTCGCTCTCGGACAGGCCCGCAGCGGGGTTTCTCTTTTGCTCTTCCATTATTTCCTCCCGTGCTGTGCTCAGTTGATCGAGTGGGCGATGCTCAGCACCGTGTACTCGACGGTGTGGCCGGAGGGCAGCAGGACTTCTGCCTTTTCGCCCACAGCCTTGCCCAGCAGGGCGTGGCCCACAGGGCTTTCGTCGCTGATCTTGCCGTTCAGGGGGTCAGCCTCGGTGCGGCCGACGATGTCATATTCCTCTTTCTCGTCCTCACCGGCCATCTGGATGGTGACATGGGTGCCAACGGAGACGTTCTCGACGCTCAGCTCGCTCTCATCGATGACGACGGCGTTCTTGACCATCTGCTCCAGCTCGGTGATGCGGTTCTCCACCAGACCCTGCGTGTTCTTGGCCTCGTCGTACTCGCTGTTCTCGGACAGGTCGCCGTGGCTGCGGGCTTCCTTGATCTCTTCAGCCAGCTCCTTGCGGCGGACGGTCTTGAGGTATTCCAGCTCCTCCTGCACGGCCTTCAGGCCGGCAGCGGACATTTTGATTTCTTGTGCCATTGGGGAATCTCTCCTTGTCTATTGGATTGGCGCAGCCGCAAAGCCGCGCACGAGTGCTATTTTGACTGTTCTATTATAATGGCAAGCTGCGGGATTGTCAATAAAAACGACGCTTCTGCAACGCAAAAACCGCGCAAAAAGCCCCGCCGGCAGAGGGAATTGCCGACGGGGCCTGAAGATGTCAAAAGTTAATCGTCAGCGGCTTCATCCAAATTGCCCAGCTTCTTCGCCTGTTCGACGACGGCGGGGACGAGCATTTCGGGCAGGATCTCGTAGCGGGCGAACTCGGTGGTGAACCAGCCGCGGCCCTGCGTGGTCTGACGGATGAAGGTGGTGAAATTGGTCAGCTCGGCCAGCGGCACTTCGGCGATGATGGTCTGCAAGCCGTCCTCATCGGGTTCCATGCCCAGCACGCGGCCGCGCCGTTTGGTCACGTCGCCCATGATGTCGCCGGTGTTGTCGTTGGGGACATGGGCTTTCAGGGTGTGGATAGGCTCCAGAATGACGGGGCCTGCTTCCGGCATGGCGGCCTTATACGCCAGCTTTGCGGCCATAATGAAGGCCATTTCGGAGCTGTCCACGGGGTGATAGCTGCCGTCCAGCAGGGTGGCTTTCAGGCCCACCACGGGGTAACCGGCCAGCACGCCCTTTTCGGCGGCAAGGCGGACGCCCTTTTCGACGGCGGGGAAGAAGTTCTTCGGGACACTGCCGCCGAAGACCTTTTCCTCAAAGACCACCTGCTCGCTGTCGCAGGGCTCAAAGTTGATGACCACATCGCCGAACTGGCCGTGGCCGCCGGTCTGCTTCTTATGGCGGCCCTGCTTCTGGCACGCCTTGCGGATGGACTCACGGTAGGCGATGCGGGGCGCTTCCAGCCCGATCTCGACGCCGAACTTGTTCTTCAGCTTGGCCTTGACCACGTCGAGGTGCTGCTCGCCCAGACCACCGATGATCTGCTGGTGGGTCTCGGCGTTGTTCTCGTAGCTCAGGGTGGGGTCTTCTTCCATCAGGCGGGCCAGCGCGCTGCTGATCTTGCCCTCGTCGCCCTTCTTGGCCACGGTGACTGCCATGAACAGGCTGGGCAGCGGGAAGACGGGAGCGGGCAGCTTGACGACGCGGGACGCATCGCAGAGGGTGTCGCCGGTCTTGGCAGAAACGAGCTTTGCCACCGCACCGATGTCACCGGCGCCGATGCCGTCGGCGTCCACCTGTTTCTTGCCGATGACGGTCAGCGGCTTCGAGATCTTCTCCACCTCGCCGGTGCGGGCGTTGACCAGCGGCTCACCGGCCGTGACCTTGCCGCTGACGACCCGCAGATAGCTCAACTTGCCCACGAAGGGGTCCGCCACGGTCTTGAAGACGTAGGCGGCGGTGGGCTCGTCCTCGGTGCAGTGGAGCTCCACAGGCTCGCCGTTGGCGTCCTCGGCCACGGTGCTCTCCTCATGCTGGGGGCTGGGCAGCAGCTTGTGCATATTGAACAGCAGCATATCCAGTGCCTGCTGGTTGACGGCGCTGCCGCAGAAGACGGGGGTGATGAGGCCGTTCTTGACGCCCTTGCGCATCCCCTCGACGATCTCCTCGGTGGTGAAGGGCTCGCCGCCGAAGAACTTCTCCATCAGCTCATCGTCGGTCTCGGCGATGGCCTCGCTCATAGCCTCGATCAGGCCTTGGAAGCGGTGGCCGATGTCGGGCAGCTCCACTTGGATCTGCTTGCCGCTCTCGTACTTGAAGGCCTTCTGGCTGAACAGGTTGATGTACACGGGGGTGCCGTCGTCGAGCTTGGCGGGCACGACGCAGGGGCAGACCGTGGAGCCGAACTTGATCTTCATATCCTCAAGGATCTTGAAGTAGTTGGCGTTCTCAAGGTCGCACTTGCTGACGAAGACCATGGTGGCCTTGCCGTTCTTACGAGCCAGCTGGAAAGCCTTTTCCGCGCCGACGGTGACGCCGCTGCGGCCGGACACCACCACCAGCACGCTCTCGGCGGCCCGGATGCCCTCATACTCACCGGCCTCGAAATCGAACAGGCCCGGCGCGTCGATCAGGTTGTACTTGATGCCTTCGTACTCCACGGGCACCACCGACGCCGACAGGCTGGCCTTGCGCTTTGCTTCCTCAGGGTCAAAGTCCGAAATCGTGGTGCCGTCTTCCACACGGCCCATACGCTCTGCTGCGCCCGAAAAATAGACCAATGCCTCAGTCAGCGTCGTTTTGCCGCTGCCGGCATGGCCTGCAATCAAGATATTGCGGATGTTGTTGCTTGCGTATTTCATATCGGTTTTTCCCTCTTTCCGCCGCACGGAGTGCGTTCTCTCCGTTTTTGTGGCATATTTTACAAAGATAATACCACACTCTAAGCGAATTTCAAATAGGTTGCCCGAAAATTCTTTTCCTTTCCCCGCCAAACTTGCCGTCCCGCTTTTGTGCATTTTGACCGGGAACGGCGAAAATTGATTGTAAAACGTCGGTTGACATGGTACAATAGGCCCAAACAAATGACCGAGGGAGGACACGTTCAATGAAACGCACCGATTATATCAATTGGGATGAATATTTTATGGGCATCGCCCTGCTCACCGCCATGCGCTCCAAGGACCCCAGCAGTCAGGTGGGTGCGTGCATCGTCAGCCCGGAAAACAAGATCCTTTCGCTGGGCTACAACGGTATGCCCATCGGCTGCGACGACGACGCGATGCCGTGGGACCGCGAGGGCGAGCCGCTGGACACCAAATATATGTACGTCTGCCACGCCGAGCTGAACGCCATCCTGAACAGCGCCCACAACAACCTCAAGGGGGCGCGGGTGTATGTGACCCTCTTCCCCTGCAACGAGTGCGCCAAAGCCATCATCCAGTCCGGCATCTCGGAGGTGGTGTACTACGGCGACAAGTACCACGACTCCGATTCCAGCGTCGCCGCGCGGTTCATGTTCAAAAAGGCGGGCGTCCGCCTCACCCCCTACACCCCCAGCGGCCGGAGGACAGAGCTGGAGCTGTAAGATGTGAATTTTTTGCATTCCCGCTTGACTTTTGCGCCAGATTACCTATACCAGAGGTAGGCAGACATCTGTCAGGATTCTTGCCATCGGCTCACCTCCCTCCTGTTGCCAGAATGGGGAAGGGCAGCATTTTCAGTGTCGCATATCCGACAGGGTATTGCAATTTTTGCCGTTGCCCATTATAATAGTTTTATCAGCATAAATATTCATATTTCGATGTATAGAGAGGGAATTATACAATGAGTCTGAAAAACCGGAGCTTTTTGAAGCTGCTCGACTACACCCCCGCCGAGATCGAGGAGCTGCTGGACCTTGCAGCCGACCTGAAGGCCAAGAAGAAGGCGGGCGTCCGCCACGACGCCCTGCGCGGCAAGAACATCGCGCTGATCTTCGAGAAGACCTCCACCCGCACCCGCTGCAGCTTCGAAGTCGCTGCCCATGACCTCGGCATGGAGGTCACCTACCTCGACCCGTCGGGCAGCCAGATCGGCAAAAAGGAGTCCATCGCCGACACCGCCCGCGTGCTGGGCCGGATGTTCGACGGCATCGAGTACCGCGGCTACGGCCAGCAGATCGTAGAGGACCTCGCCCGCTATGCGGGGGTGCCGGTCTGGAACGGCCTGACCAACGAGTTCCACCCCACCCAGATCCTCGCCGACTTCCTCACCATCCGGGAGCATTTCGGCAAACTGAAGGGCATCCGCTTCGTCTATTTCGGCGATGCCCGCTACAACATGGGCAACAGCCTGATGGTGGGCTGCGCCAAAATGGGCCTCCATTTCACCGCCTGTGCCCCCAAGAAGTACCAGCCGGACCCGGCTCTCATCGCCCAGTGTCAGGCCATCGCCGCCGAGACCGGCGCGACCCTGACCTTTGAGGAGGACCCCGCCAAGGCCGCCAAGGGGGCCGATGTCCTTTACACCGACGTCTGGGTCTCCATGGGCGAGCCGGTGGAGGTCTGGGCCGAGCGCATCCACGACCTTTCCGCCTACCAGATCGATCAGGAGCTGATGACACTGGCCGGCCCGGATGCCGTCTTCATGCACTGCCTCCCCGCCTTCCACGACCACAAGACCACCGTGGGCAAGGAAATGGGCGAAAAGTTCGGCCGCGACGCCATGGAAGTGACCGACGAAGTCTTCGAAGGCCCCCAGAGCATCGTCTTTGATGAGGCCGAGAACCGGATGCACACCATCAAAGCCGTCATGGCGGCGACCTTGGGCTACGAGGGCTAAGCGCTTCGGATATAGCAAAACTCCCCTGCTTTTCGGCAGGGGAGTTTTTTCTTCAGATATCGTGTTTTTTGCAGAACTGCTTGCTGGCCCAGTACATCCCGCCCCAAAGGACGACGGCGAGGATGAGGTAGACCGGGTTCTTCAGCGAGCTGACGATGGACTGGCCGAAGAGGGCCATCATGGCCACCATGGCGCCTTTGCCCAGCAGCATGGTGATGAGGTAGCGCTTCTCGTCAAAATCGGAGATGCCGAAGGCGAAGTGCATGAAGGACGACGGCGCGAAGGGCAGCACCGACAGCATGAACAGGGATGCGACGTCGAGCCGGCTGACCCACCGCTGGGCCTTTTCCAGCTTTTCGGAGCGGCTGGCGACTTTCCAGAAAAAGCGCTTGACCACCCGCCGCCAGAACAGGAACATGAGCGTACCGCCCAGCAAGACGCCGATCCAACTGTAAGCAAAGCCCAGAAAGCCGCCGTGGGCCGCCACGTTCAGCGCCACGATGGCGATGAGAGGCAGCGGCGGAAAAAACGACTCCACCATGGCCAGCGCGATGGGCGCAAGGGGCCCAAGATCCCCGAATCCGTCCAGCAGTGTCTTCCAGAAGTCCAGCGTTCCCAGCTGGTGCAAAAATTCCATCGTGTAACCCCTCTCTCTTGTTTCTACTAGTATATCCAGAACCTATGAAACAGCTATGAAATTTTCTGCAATTTTTTTGCTTTTTCGGCTGGACGTATACTTTCTATTACGAAACAGCGGGCAGTTTTCCTGCACGATGGCGATCAGTTTTCTGCTTTTTCGGCGGCCTGCTTCTCCGCGCGGGCCTGCATCCGCTCGATCTGCTGGGTGCGCATCTTCTCCCAGCGGGCCAGATGCTCCGCCGTGGGCATCTGCACGCAGCGGGCGAAGCTCCAGTGCAGCCCGTCCCGCCGGGCCAGCTTGTAGCGCTGGAACACACCCTTTCCGGCCTCGCTGCCGGTCCCGGCGCAGCGAGGGCACTGGGCCAGCGTGTACCAGCTGTTGCTGCCCCGCTTCAGCCAGATGTCGTCCGGCGTAAGGTCCGCCCCGCAGACCGGGCACTGGGCCCTGCTGATCTTCGGGTCCACCCGCCATGCGTACTGCTCCACGTAGCCCCGGAAGATCTTGAAGTCCCGGTAGTCCCCCGGCGTCTGGCAGAGGCTCTGGCGCAGGGCCTCGTCCTCGGTGGGGTAGGCAGCCAGCCCCTCCCGCAGGTGGAGCTTGCGGCAGACATCGGCGGTGTAGAGGGTGTCCGACAAGGCATCGTGGAAGGGGCGGTCCATGGGGATGCCCAGCCGGGTCACAACACTTTCCAGTGTCATCCCCTCGCCCTCCTTGCGGGGGTGCTCCCGCAAAAAGACCTGCTGCAGGTCGTACCAGACCGTCGGGCGGCTCTCGTCCAGATTGCACAGGTAAAGGTTCTGCTTGAGCACCGGCACGTCGTCCATGCCCCATTCGGCAAACTCGGCATCCGGGCCGCACCACTGCATGAACCGGCGCAGCCCCTGCACGATGGGGTCGCCGTTGTCAAGGTCTTCCTGCGTCAGGCCGGTGACCTTGGCGATATGGTGCTGCAATTTGCGGAAGATGCGGGGGCGCAGATGGATGGAGAAGGTATCGAGGACATTGCCGTCCTCGTCGATCTTCACCGCGCCGATCTCAATGATCTCGCCCCGGAAGGTCTGCTGCACCCCTTGATAATTGAACGTATACGGCTGGTAGCCGATGTTCCACTCCAAATCAAATAAAACCAGATTGCGCTGCGGCATTCGTGTATCCTCTCACTGTAAAATAAACTTCTCAATGGCCTCGGCCACGCCGTCATGGTTGTTGTCGGCGGCGGTCACGTAGTCGGCCACCTGCTTCACGGCGTCCTCGGCGTTCTGCATGGCGACGCCCACCCCCGCGAACTCGATCATCGAGCGGTCGTTCAGGCCGTCGCCGCAGGCCATCAGGTTTTCGCGGGTCAGGCCCATCCGATCCAGCAGTGCGCCGAGGCTGACGTCCTTCGCCACGCCCAGCGGCACCGCCTCGATGAAGAAGGGGCTGGAGGGATAAAGGTCGATGCGGCCCTCAAACTGCGCCTTGCCCGCTTCGCAGACGGCGTCCCGGCGGGCGGGGTCCACGGTAATGAGCATCTTGCAGATGGGATAATCCACGTAGGAAGCCAGATCGTCCACATGGTACATCTCCAGCTTGGTGGTCACGCACTCCTTCCGGGCCCACTCGTCGCCGTCCCGCTCGCAGACGATGCCGCGATCGTCATAGGTCAGGATGGCCACATCCTGCGCGGTTGCAAACTTGCACAGCTGAGGCACGAACTCCGGGGCCAGCTGCTTTTGGTACAGAGCCTCGCCGGTGGCGCAGTCCACGATCTTGCCGCCGTTGTAGGCGAGGATGCAGCCGCCTTTTTTGTCCAGCCCCAGCTCCTTTGCCAGCGGGGTGATACCCGCCGTGGGCCGGCCGGATGCCAGCACGATGGTCACACCCTGCGCTGCCGCGGCATCCAGCGCCGCGCGGGTGCGGGGGGTAACGATCTTTTCGTCATTGGTCAGGGTGCCGTCCAAGTCCAGCGCCAGCACCCGAATCTTCGTCTTGCTCATATCTTGTTCCTTCCGGGCGGGGGTACTCTTCCCCGCCGATGGTGTCGTATTTTTCGGTAACGTGTTTATTGTACAATGAACGCCCCGCTCTGCGCAACCCTCCGGCATGGATTTCTGTAAAATTTTTCGCCGCCGGGCCGCGTTCCATTTCCCGCCGGACTTCCCATTCCCCGCCGCTTCCCCAGAACATCCAGTTTTTTGTCGAATCGACATAAACTCTTAGCCAGTATTACCGTTGCGCCGCCCGGCCTTTTGGGCTATACTATTGACTTAGCTGCTTTACCAAAGGGGGATTCTTTACGAAATATCTGTTCCAGTTCGCGCGCATCCTTGCGTTCTGTTTTCTCGGTGAGATCTGCCACGCCGTTCTGCCGCTGCCCGTCCCGGCCAGCATCTACGGCCTGATCCTGCTGCTGGCGGCGCTGCTGCTGGGGCTCGTCAAGCTGGAGGACGTGAAAGAAGTCGGTCTGTTCCTGACCGGCATCTTCCCGCTCCTCTTCGTGCCCGCCGCCGCCGGGGTCATGGAGCTCTGGGTCGAGATGGGCGATATGCTGCTGCCCATCGTCATTGCCATCGTCCCGGTCACGGTCCTCGTCCTTGTGACCGCCGGGCACACCACACAGGCGCTGACCCGCCGCAAACAGACCAAAAAGGAGGCCGCCGCAAATGACAGCGCTGCTGAATGAGTTTCTTTCTTCTTCCTCCGCGTGGGGCGTGCTGCTGACGCTGGCCGCCTTCGCGCTGGGCACCCTCATCAACAAAGTGACCGGCAAGGCGGTCTTCAACCCGCTGCTGCTGGGCAGCATCTTCGTCATCATCCTGCTCAGCGTACTGAAGATTTCCTACGCCGATTACAAGGTCAGCGCGGCCCCGGTCAGCTATCTGCTGCTGCCCGCCACCATCAGCCTTGCCATCCCGCTGTATGAGAAGTGGGACCTGCTCAAGGAGAACGCCGCCGCCATCATCGCGGGCATCTCGGTGGGCACGCTGGTCAGTCTCGGCAGTGCCTTGGCGCTGGCCGTCGCCATGGACCTGACCCGCGAGCAGTACGTCACCCTGCTGCCCAAGTCCGTCACCACAGCCATCAGCATGGACGTGGCCGCCGAGTTGGGCGGCATCGCAGCCCTCACCGGTGCCATCGTCATCCTCACCGGCATCGCGGGCAACCTGCTGGCCGAGACGGTCTGCAAGGTCTTCCACATCACCGACCCCATCGCCAAGGGTGTGGGCATCGGCACCTCTGCCCATGCCGTCGGCACCAGCAAGGCTCTCCAGATGGGCGAGGTCGAGGGTGCCATGAGCGGCCTGTCCATCGCCGTGGCCGGTGTTCTCACCGCCGTCCTCTGCCCTGTCTTTGTGAATTTTATTGGTTGAGCTTTTACGCCAAAGGAGCCTCGCAGTTTTCCGCTGCGAGGCTCCTTTAGCTTTATGGCAACTAAAAAAGCCCTGCGAAAGCAGGGCTTTTTTTCGTGAAGTCAGTGCTGGATCCCCCGGCTACGGTAATGCTCGTCTTTGGCGTCATACATCCGGGTCTCGGCCTGTTTGATGAGGGCTTTGATCTGGATGCCGCCGGCGCTGCAGGTGGCGCAGCCCACAGCCACGGAGTAACCGTGGGCCTCGACGGCCTGTTCCAGCGTCTGCATCATCTCGCGGACATGGCGGAGGTCGGTGTCCACCACAAAGGCCACGAACTCGTCGCCGCCGATGCGGTAGGTATCCTTGCGGCCGAAAATTTTGGTCATCTCCTGCGCCACGACCTTGAGCATCACGTCACCGGCGTCGTGGCCCTTGGTGTTGTTCAGCTCATGCAGCCCGTTCACGTCCACATAGACGCAGCTCAGGCTGTTGGCACAGCGCAGGGGGTACTCGTGCATATGGTTCTCGTAGGCGTTGCGGTTGGGGATCTGGGTGTTCAGGTCGGTCTCAGCGATGACCTTCAGCTTGCACCGCGCCACCACGTTGTCGGTCAGGGCGCGGACGTAGTAGGTGGAGATCACACAGGCCATCAGCCCGAACAGCCCCGCGTCCATCAGATCCATGGCCGCCACTTCCGGAGCTTTGAACGTCACCACGCAGCAGGCGAAGACGCCCTCGTACAGCGCGGTGCGCAGGATGTTCCACAGGGCCGGGCGGGTAAAGAGCATGGGCAGCACCACCGCAAGGATGTGGAAGCAGGTGGCAGGCTGGTCGGCGTAGATGAAACACCCCAGATCGATGCCCAGCAGGTAACACACTGCCAGAAAGCCGTCGGCGCAGATGGCCAGCACCATGTGTTTATCGGGGAAGCTTTGGGTGACGCCAAGCAGCGCAAGGCAGCCTGCCAGCGCCCCGATGTAGGGGATGAACCCCCCCGCCAGCGATTTCACCATGCAGCAGATCATCACCGCGATCAGTAAAAAAAAGATCGCGATGGAAAGGAAAAACACCAGCTTCGCCCTGTTTTCCTTCCGGAGTTCGTCCCGGCAGTTCCTGTAAACATCCGGCTCGACGCCGCCATATAACAATAGGTTTCGCAACGTTTCCATCTCTTACCCCTCTGCGCGTGCCGCTCTTCTTGTGCACTCTTACTAGATATTGTATCATATCTGCAAAGGAAATGGAAGGTTTTACGGTTTATTTTTCTCTGCCGATGTGGTAAGCCTGCAAATAGACCTCCTTGCGCTTCTCGTCCAGCCTTTGCGCCAGCTCTGCGCAGAAATCCTTGTCGTCGAACAGGGCCACCACTTTGGGAGCGTAGCGGGTGCCGCTCTGGGCTTTCAGCTCCCCCACCAGCGTGCGGAAAGGCTTGGCCATTTGGTAGCAGCGGCCGATGTTGTCCGTGGCCGCATCCAGCGAGTCCGCCACGCTCAGCGCATCCACGATGACCTTGACTTCCGGCGGGCAGGGCGGCACATCCTTGGGATAGCCGCCTTGGCCGTTATAAAAGCGGTGGTGGTAGAGGGCCGCCGGGGCCATGTACTTGCCGCACCCGGCCTCCTGTAGCAGCCCACAGCCGATGGCCGGGTGGGTCTGGATGCCCTGAAACTCCTCGTCGATGAGACGGCGGCCGTTGTTGTCGATGTTCAGGATGACGGCGCTCTTGCCGACGTCGTGATACAGGCCGCACTCGTAGGCGGTGTCCAGCAGCTCGGCCTTCCGCGCCGCCACTTCGGCCACATTCTTGCAGCCCTTCAGGCCCACCACTGCGGCGGGGTCGGTATCGATCAGCCGCCTGATGAGGGCCTTGGTCAGGTGGGCCACCATGGTGGAGTGGACCTCGGTGGGCTTATGGCCAAGGAGAATGCTGCCCAGCACCGTGTGCGCATCAAACTGCTTGGCGTCCGATTGTGCGATGATAAGCTCCCGGATGGCAAAGCTTGCCACGCGGGGGTACTCGTTGCTGGGCATCTCGTCCAGATAGCGGTGGGCCGCTTCCCGTTCTTTTGCAATACGGTCTGCCAGCTCCGTGCGCTCCTGCTCGGTCATCAGCGTTTCGTAATAGAAGATATAAGCCGCACCCGTCAGATTGCGGTTGATGCCGTCCGGCGAGTAATCCCGTACGCCGGTCTGGTCGATCATGTCCAACAGGTCTTCCACCACAGCACGAGCCGTGCCTTTTCCGGCATGGTAGCGCGCCGCATGGTAGAAGTAATTCGCCCGCCAGTTCTGCAAGCGGGATTCGTCCCCCTTGTTGGCCTTCTGGTGCTCATAAACGTAGGTTGCCGATTTCAACATTCGTTCCGCTATCACAGGGTCATCGTGGTGGCGCAGGTAAGCCATCAAGGTCATCTGATCCATGTGCATGGCATAAATGAACCGCTGCCACGGGATGTCCGGGTCCAGCTCCTGATAATAGGGCGACTCGATGATGCCCATGGCGAGGTCGAACAGCTCAAGATACCGCTTGCAGTCCGCTTTTGTCTGGCGGGAGACCGTCAGACGGATGTTGCCGAGGCTGCGGATGATGTATTGCCGCGTCTCGGTGTCCATCTCCTCGTACCTGCTGATATAGCTGGCCGCTTCCATAAAGTGTGCATGGATGCGGGATTCCAGCAGATTGATCCCATGGTCGTCGTCCCGGACGTTGAGGTAATGCAGGGTGATGCCGTTGTAGTAAAGCTCCTTCACGATCATCCGGTCGTCCTCGCGGAAGCGGGCGGCTTCCAGCAGCAGACTGTGGATCTTGTAGGCCACGCCGCAGTCCTCGCTGTTGCCAAAGTTGAACAGCCGCCCTGCAAAGGCTTCGAGGTTGGTGATCTCCTCGTCCGTCAACGTTTTCGGGTCCAGCACATAGACCAGCTCATTCAGCAGGGCGTTGTTCTCCTGCATCAGCCCAAAGGAGCGCACCGCGTTGCCTTGAATCTCTTCCAGCAGCGCCTCCGGGGCCGTCTCCGGCGCAAACTGTGGTTTGGAGAGTGCCCGTACCCTGCGCAGGTTCTGGATATAACGTTCGCATTTTTCGGGATACGTTGTTTCCATTCGGGGCACCCTCTTTTCCGTAAAAAGATGAAATCGTTTTCATTGCCCAAAAAACAGCTCTTGCCCTTTATTATACGGTCCGAAATTACGAAAATCAACTGTTTTTCAGTGTTTTTACCCCCCCCCTTGGTAATTTCTTTCATTTCGGGAGGGTTTTTTGGCAGGTTTTTCCTGAATGTTTTTAAGTTTCCAGCCAGTTTGCTTTCCATGTGTAAAGGATCATCAGCACCGCGCCGAGACCCCACGACACCGGGTAGAGGACGAAGATGCCATCGATGGAGCGGAAGAAGGGCAGCACCCACTGGATCCACCCGATGCGGAACACGCAAAGGGAAACCAGCAGCACCACCATGGGCGGAATGGTCTTGCCCGTGCCGCGCACCGTGCCCGCCAAGCCGTGCAGGATGCTCAATTCCCAGTAGAAGGGGCAGAAGTAGTGCATCGCGGTGCAGCCAAAGGCCACGACCTCCGCATCATGGGTAAACAACTGCATAATGGGGTTCTGGAAGGCCAGCAGCAGCACGCCGGTGAGGACGGTGTAGCCGACGCCCATGCCCAGCGTGACCCACATGCTCTTCTTCACCCGGTCGGTCTTGCCCGCGCCGTAGTTCTGGCCCACAAAGGTGGTGGCCGCCATGCTGAAGCTCATGATGGGCAGGATGTTGAAGCCGTCCACCTTCATATAGGCCGCAAAACCGGCCATAGCGGTGGCACCGTAGCCGTTGACGCCCGCTTGGACCAGAATGTTGGACAGCGAGATGACCATGTTCTGAATGCCGGTGGGCAGACCCACCTTGATGATGCGGGCAGCCATCTTCTTGTGGACCTTGATCTCCTTCGCGGTCACGCGGTAGTCGTCGTTCACCCGCATCAAAAAGCCCAGCGACAGCACGCAGGAAACGAGCTGGCTCACGTCCGTGGCGATGGCCGCACCGGCCACGCCCATCTTCAGCCCTGCAATGAGCACGAGGTCGAGGAGGATGTTCGTGCCCGATGCGATGCCCAGATACAGCAGCGACCGCTGGGAGTTGCCCGCCGCGTTCAGGATGCCCGCCGCCATGTTGTACACGACGCTGAACAGCACACCGCCGAAATAGATCTGCATATAGGTCACGGCGTCTTCCAGCACCTCCGCCGGGGTGTCCATGGCCACCAGTAGAGAGCGGCTGATGAGGATGCCGCCGACGGTCAGGATCAGGCCGAGGATCGCCGCCAGCGCCAGCGAGGTGTGGACGGCCTCCTGCGCCTCCTTCCGGTCCTTCGCGCCGAGGTACTGCGCCACCACCACGCCCGCGCCCACGGCGATGCCCTGACTGAAGCCGATGAGCAGGAAAATGGGCGAGCCGCTGGAGCCAACGGCCGCCAGCGCGTTGCTGCCCACGAAATTGCCGACGATGATGGAGTCGGCGGTGTTGTACAACTGCTGAAGCAGGTTGCCCAAGATCAGCGGCACAGAAAACAGCAAGATGTTCTTCCAGATGCTGCCCTCCGTCATCAAGCGTGTCTTTTTCTTTTGCGGTTCCAAAACGGTTGCTGCCACGTTCTTCCTCCTGAAAATTTCCTTTCCTAAAGTTCCCACACAAACACCTTTAACCATACAACCTTCTTGTCCGGTTGTCAAGTGCCCGCGCGAAAACGGTCGTAAAAGAAAGAAAACCGGGTCCTTGCCGCATTGCAAAGGCCCGGTTTCCGTGTGCACCGCGTGCACAGGAGCCGTACTATATATAAGGAGAACGCTTTTCGTTACGCCAGCTTCAGCACGCCCGCCTGAATCAGCCGCTTGCGCATCAGCGCACCGACGATGCAGGAGACCACGATCTTGCCGAGATCCAGTGCAATGAAGGGATAAACGCAGACCGCCAGCGCGTAGCCCAGATCACACTGCATCTGGAACACGAACCACGCCGTGCCCAGCACATAACAGGCCGCGTCGCCCAGCACCAGACCGATGCCGGAAACCACCGGGCTGCCGTTGCTCTTCTCGATGAACAGGCCGCCGATGAACGCCATCAGCAGGTAGCCCACCAGATAGCCGCCCGTGGGGCCCGCCAGCTTGGCAAGGCCCGCGCCGTAGCCGGAGAACACCGGCAGACCCACAGCGCCCAGCGCCAGATAGACCGCCACGCTCAACGTGCCGAACTTCGGCCCCAGCAGCCATGCGCTGAAGCAGATGACCAGATTGGTCAGCGAAATGGGGATGGCCCCGATGGGCACGCTCAGGGGGCCCAGCACACACATCACAGCCGCCATCAGCGCCGTGACTGCCATTTGATACGTCGTCAGTTTCTTTTCCATGTTGTCCTCTCTCGCAGTATAAAAGATTCTTGTCACGATTGAAAGTATACCCCGCCGCTCCCGGACGGTCAACAATAAAGTTTTCCAAAGGTTTACAATTTCCGTTTTTGCTTGCCAAACCGTCCAAAATCCACTATACTTGGGGTGATTGCATTCACCCAAAATGGAAGGAGGCGTGCAGATGGGCGGAGGACACCTTTCCCGGCCGGATTTCGGGATGCCCCAGCCAAACCCGGACCATCCCCTGACGGAATTCTATCAGCTTCTTCAGCGCGGACTGGACCGCGAGGGCGTGTTTGCGCTGCCCGCGCTCTATGCAGCCTTTCAGGCCCCGGCCCGGCGCATCTACGCCGACGAAGCCGCCGATTACCTCACCCTATCGGAGACCCCGGCGGAGAGCCGCACCCTGCTGCTCCCGCCCCGGATGCTCCAAATTTTATACAGCAGTCTCCACGTCCTGCCGGACGGCACCCCGGCGGCTCTTCTCCTCACCGAGGAGTGCTCCCGCACCGTCTACGCGGTGCAGCTCCAGCCCCCCTTTGTCTGGGAGGACCCGCTGCCGCCTTTACCGGACAGCGCCGCCGCACTGACGCTGACCCTCACCCTGCGGGATGTGGAAGCCATCGACGCCGACCCCGCCGCGCTGGCCCGGCGGCTCTGCCGGGAAGCGGCGGGCAAACACTGGCTCGCCCACCCCAAGGCCGATACCTACCTCGCCGGGCGGATCGCGTTGCTCCAGCGATTGTACAAACGTTAGGATTTTGTTATATTCTTTTCATTCTACCATGCAATAATTGGGGCATTTCAGCCGTGTATTAGGTGAAATGTCCCTCTGGAACCAAGGATTTCCAGCAAGCCCCGGCCACCGGGGCCGCAAAGGAGTGTAAGACTTATGGGACAGTTGACCAAAGACGAAGTTTTTGCGCTGGCTGTGCAGCGATACAGTGACGCCGTCTACCGCGCAGCCTACCACAATTGCAGCTGCGCGGCGGACGCTGAAGACGTGGTGCAGGACGTATTTGAAAAGCTCCTGAACTACAACGGCCGCTTTGAGAGTGAGGAGCACCTCAAGGCTTGGCTGCTGCGCGTCGCCATCAACCGCTGCCGGGATCTGACCCGTGCAGCGCGCCAGAAGGACACCGAATTGGACGAGAATATCCCCGCCCCCGACCCCACAGAAGACGGCAGCGTGCTCGATGCGGTCCGCGCCCTGCCGGAGAACTACCGCAACGCCGTGTACCTCCACTATTATGAGGGCTACACCGCCGCGGAAGTAGGCCGGATGCTGGGGGCCCCCACCAATACGGTGCTCAGTTGGCTGCGGCGCGCCCGCGCACAGCTACATACCATGCTGAAGGAGGAGATCGAAGATGAGGTGGTATGAGTACAAGATGGAGGTCGATGACCTGCACGCCTCAGAGGGCCTGAAGGCCAAGCTCTTGGCGATGCAAGCCAAGGCGGACGCCTCCGGCGCCACCCCGAAACCCCAATTGACCCCGGTCCCCGCACCGGAGCCCGCGAAGAAGAAAAAGGCCATCCGCTTCCCCGGCCGACGGGTGCTGGAAGCCGCCGCCTGTGCGGCGCTGTGCGGCGGCATCCTCTACGGGGCTGCCCGCGTCGGCTCCCTGCCCAGCGTCACCCTGCTCTCCGGCGGATCAGCATCCAGCACCGCCGCTGCCTACGAGGCCGCCCCGGAGCTGGCCACCTACTCCATGGCGGACGCAGGTGGTTCTGCCTACAGCGCCGACCGCGCCGCAAACACCTCCGACAGCACCCTGCTGACCTCCGGTAATGTGGAGAACGACACCGCTGCCCGTACCGCCGACAACGCGAAAATCATCTACACCACCTACCTCTCCATCGAGACAAAGGACTACGACTGGGCCTATCAGCAGCTGAACGATACGCTGTCCAGTGTGGACGGCTATCTGGAGTCCAGCAGCGAGTACACCGACAGTACCGACAGCACCCGCACTCTCTCCCTGACGCTGCGGGTGCCGGAGAGTTCCTATGACGCCTTCGTGGATGCCGCCGAACAGGCGGGCAGTGTGACCAGCAAGAGCGAGTCCGCCGAGGATGTGACCACGCAGTACATGGACATTGAAGCCCGGCTCGACAGCCTCACCGCCCAGCGCACCCGTCTGCAGGAGCTGCAAGCCAGCGCGGACAACCTCACAGACCTGTTGCAGATCGAGTCCTCCCTGAGCGATGTCCAGTACCAGATCGAGAGCTACCAGAGCCAGCTCAACTGGTACAGCCAGCAGGTCTCCTACTGCACCGTGAACATCACCCTTGACGAGGTCGAGACTCTGACCACCGGCACCAGCTTCGCCGCCCGGCTGGTCGACGCCGCCAAGAACGGCTGGTCGAACTTCACCGCCGGGGCACAGGCCGTCGTGGTCTTCCTCATGGGCGCATGGCCCGCCATCGTCATCGGCGCGGCGTGCGGCGTGGTGTTCTATAAGGTCCGCCACCCCCGCAAAAAGCGCCCGAACTCAAAGGACGCAAAGTGACCTGCCCCCGCCCGGAACAAAACCCGAAAAAACTTTCAGAAAACGCTTGACATTCTCCCCGCCCTGTGGTATTATACTTGAGCAGTCAGCGAGAGGCTGACGCAAGACAAGTAAATATCGCGGGGTGGAGCAGTCTGGTAGCTCGTCGGGCTCATAACCCGAAGGTCGTTGGTTCAAATCCGGCCCCCGCAACCACCAAGCATCTTGATGAATTTCAAGATGCTTTTTTGTTGTGTTTTTACAAAATAAAAAGCCGCATACTCCCTCAGTCACGGCTTTGCCGTGCCAGCTCCCTCTCGGAGGGAGCCTTGGCGTAACGGTTAGCTGTGAAAGCCTCCCTCTCAGAGGGAGGTGGCATCGCGTCAGCGATGACGGAGGGAGTATGCAGCCTTTTCTCCTTATACAATAAACCCATTGCTTCTTGCCCAGAAGACCCAGAAGGTCAGGGTCAGGGCACTGAAGAAGGTGGTGGTGACGCAGACGCTGCCGGTGAGGGTGCCCTCGTGGCCCATCTGCTTGGCCATAACGTAGCCCGCCGGGGTGGTCACGCTGCCCAGCATGACCAGCAGGGCGACGAGCTTCTGGTCGGTGAAGCCGAAGTGCACCGCCATGGGCAGGAAGATGGCGGGCAGGAGGATGAGCTTGGTCACGGTGGCCACGGCGGTAGGCTTCAGGTAGGCCAGCGCCGCGCGGCCCTTGAAGCCCGCACCGATGGCCAGCAGCGCCAAGGGGCTGGTCAGCCCGGCGAGGCTGGACAGGGTCTTGTTCACCATGGTCGGCATGGGCAGCCGGAGCAGACTCCACACAAAACCCGCCGCGATGCCCAACAGGATGGGGTTCGTGACGATGCCCTTGAGGCTCTTTTTGATCTTCTCCCCCATGCCGCTTTTGGCCGATCGGGAAAGCGAGGGGCTTTCCAGCGTCAGGATGACCACGGCGAAGATGTTGTACAGCGGCACGCTGCCGAGGATCATCAGGCCCGACATGCCGGAGGTGCCGTAGATGTTCTGGATGAAGGCCGCGCCGAGGATGGCGGCGGAGGAGCGGTAGCACGCCTGAACGAACTCGCCCACGATGTGCTTGTCCTTCAGCAGCAGCTTTGCCAGCCCCCAGATGACCAGAATGCTGGCCGTGGTGGCTGCGGCGCAGAAGAGCACATAGGCCCCGTCAAAGCTGGCCCGGACGTCCATGGTGGCAAGGTCCCGGAAGAGCTGCACCGGCAGCGCTACGTGGAAGACGAACTTGTTGGCCATGGCCACGAAGTCGTCGGTCAGGAAGTTTTTGCGGTGGAGCAGACAGCCCAGCACCATGATGAAGAACAGCGGCATGGTGCTGTTCAGGCTGAAGAGCAGGCTTTCCCCCATGGCTCACATTCCCCCATGGCGGCGCTCTTCAGCGGCCAGCTCCTGCTGCAAGGCGGCCTTGCGGTGATCCAGCAGCAGGTCTTTGTTGTAACGGAAGTACCGGTCGCAGCCGTTTTCGGTGATGAAAGCATGGGCGGCGGGGGCCAGCGTCAGCTCGGTGACGAAGACCACCATCTCCTGCCCTTCCGCAAAAGCCGCTTCCATGAAGTCGAAGGCAGCTTCCAGCGCGGCAGAGGCCGTTTCCTGCGCCTTGTCCCGCTCGTCGGCGAGGGTCTGGAACTGGGTGCGGAGAAGCTCGAAGGCTTCCTTGGTGCCCACGGCATTGGCGTGGCGCAGTTCCGCTTCCCACTTGCGGAGGGCAGCACAGACCGTGAGCCGAGTGGCCGCAGCATCCCGGCTCAGCAGCCCGGCCTCCCGCTGGCGCTTCGTCTCGGCGTCATAGTCGGCGATCATCTGGCTGAACAGGGTGGCCGGGCCGTCCGGGATATCCTCCGGCAGGGTGGCAAAGCCCTGTTTGGCTTCCCGCAGGAAGGCGTAGCACCCATCGGCGGCGGCATCGGCCTGACGAGAGGCCGTGAACCGGTTGTTCAGGCCGGACAAGATCAGGCTGACAAGGCTGAGCCGCTCGTCGAAGGGAGCGTTCAGCAGCCGGGCAAAGACGGCGGGCTTGGCCTGACCGGCCAAGATCTCCTCCACGCCGTAGTCGTCGCGGTACTTATAATAAAGGTCGAGGTAGGCCGAGAAGTCCTCAGCGATCTTCTCATGCTGGAGGTACTGGCGGATGAGCGACTCGTCGGCCTTGAGGCCCAGCGCCTCGTAGGTGTCCAGCAGGTTGGACAGGTCCTCCCAGCCGCGGGCGGTGACGAACTGAGTACCGTCCACGTCGGCGTTGATCTGGTAGAAGTTCTGGGGGTGGAGGTCGAGGTAGCTCAGGATGGCGCTGTGGATGCGGGCCGTGCGGGCGTAGTCCTTCCACGCCTGCAGATCGGGCTCGATGTCCATCCGGCGGACACGGTCGAGGGTGACGATGTCGAAATCGCGGACGGATTTATTGTACTCCGGCGGGTTGCCGGCTGCCACGATGACCCACCCCGCCGGGACTGCCTGATTGCCGAAGGTCTTGCACTGCAGGAATTGCAGCATGGTGGGGGCCAGCGTCTCGGAGACACAGTTGATCTCGTCGATGAAGAGGATGCCTTCCTTCAGGCCCGTGGCCTCCATCTTGGCGTAGACGCTGGCGATGATCTCGCTCATGGTGTACTCCGTCAC
>ERZ1026878.871-NODE-871-length-20800-cov-12.914196_pt1 | contig 20800 bp, 22 predicted proteins | sample MGYA00380169_ERZ1026878 | MGnify/ENA primary metagenome ERZ1026878 (study PRJEB33269, sample SAMEA4719805) | human gut metagenome | biome: human-associated habitat; feature: organic feature; material: feces | place: Cameroon | collected 2013-10 ...
ATTTAGGTTTTTAGTTATTAGGTTTAAGGTAAATTGAACGATTGTTTAACAGGTAGCATGAATATTCGTGAGAATGTTCATTGATTACGAAAAATTATTTTAAGTTAAACATAACAATAGCGGTACAGCTCGTTGAGAGTTGTGCCGCTATTGCGTTATGAGGGTGTGTCAAAGTAGAAGTTATTTTTTGTTCAGAATGTAATAAAATCGGATAACAGCCGTTATAGATAATGAAAAGACAACTACAAAACACTGTAAATAATTGCCTATGAAGCATTTTACCCCAGAAGACGTTAAGCCGTCGGAGCAGACGCTCAGTATAATACGGCGCATAGCCTACACCTATCGTGTGGTTAAGGCTACGGGCAACGTAGATAGATATTGCCTGAACTAAATGAAGTTATATAATTATTAAACAAAACAACAAATAAATGAAAACTCTAATCTCACCCTCGTTGCTGTCGGCAAACTTTCTGGACTTGAAAGCCGACATCGACATGATAAATCGTAGCGAGGCTGACTGGTTGCACCTCGATATTATGGACGGTGTGTTTGTGCCAAACATTTCTTTCGGTTTCCCCGTGATTAATGCTGTGGCGCGAGCATGCACCAAGCCGCTTGATGTGCATCTGATGATTGTGCATCCAGAGAACTACATCAAGCAGGTGGCTGCCACGGGCGCGATGATGATGAATGTGCATTATGAGGCTTGCCTTCATCTCCACCGCACCATACAGGAAATACATGCTGCTGGGATGAAGGCGGGCGTTACGCTCAATCCTGCAACTCCCGTCAGCGTGCTTGAGGACATCATTTGCGATGTGGACATGGTACTGCTTATGAGCGTGAATCCTGGTTTTGGTGGACAGAAGTTTATTGAGAACACTATTGATAAGACTCGCCGCTTGCGCCAACTCATAGAGCGTTCTGGCAGCAAGGCCTTGATTGAGATAGATGGTGGAGTGAATGATGAGACAGCTCCACGACTTGTAGAGGCTGGTGCCGACGTGCTTGTGAGCGGAAGCTATATCTTCAAGGCTTCTGATCCTGTGAAGACTATTCACGACCTTAAAGGTTAGGACTTTTTTACTCCCTCGGCAGGAAAAATTTTTTCTCTCGGCAGGGAGTAAAAAAGAATACTTTAAGGACGTGGAATAAAATAAGTCGTAGATTGTCATTTTGTCATTGGTCTTATTGTCATTTTTTGAAAGATATATGCATATATATATCGTGCATATTCTGTTTTTGTAAATGACAATATGACAATGACAAAATGACCACATAGCTAAATTTTTCTTTCGTTTTTAAACCTTTTGGGCTGCTTCGCGTCTATTTTATCGAACGGCTCTGAAAAAAAAGTCAGAGTAACAGAACCGTGAGTCATAAAATATAATAAATCATAACAAAAAAAGATGAAGCAGATTTTTTCCACTCTTCTGTTCCTTGTAGTGTCGATGGTTGCCTTTGCACAGAACAATGTGACTGGCACTATCGTCGACCGCGACACAAAGGAACCTATGGAGCAGACAGCTGTGCAACTGTTGCGCACAGACAGTTCCTATGTTGCAGGAACTGTGAGCGACGCCAATGGCGCATTCCGCCTGCAGGTGGCCAAGCACGGCAAGTACATTGTAAAGATTTCGAATGTGGGCTACAAGACCTTGTTCCGCAACGTAAATGTGAATGCCGACAAGGATGTCGACCTTGGCAACATACAGTTTTCGGCATCAGCCATATCCCTTAAAGGCACTACTGTGACAGCCCAAGCTGCCAAGGTGGTGCTCAAGAAGGACACCTTTGTATATAATGCAACGGCGTTCCGCACACCCGAAGGCTCTACCATCGAGGAACTTGTGAAGCGTTTACCTGGAGCACAGGTTGACGATGACGGCAAGATTACGGTGAATGGCAAGGAGGTGAAGAAAATCAAGGTCGATGGCAAGGAGTTTATGATTGGCGACACAAAGACTGCCATGAAGAATCTTCCCACCAACATCGTAAACCAGATTAAGGCTTACGACGAGAAGAGCGACCTTGCCAAGGTGACTGGCATTGATGACGGAAATGAGCAGACTGTGCTCGACTTCGGACTGAAGAAGGGCATGAACCGTGGCGTGTTTGCCAATGCCGACCTTTCGGCGGGCACGAAGGACCGTTATTCGGAGCGACTTATGGGAGCTATGTTCAACTCAAAGCTGAGAGTGATGGGCTTTGGCTCCTTCAATAATACCAACGACATGGGATTTCATGGTGGCAGAGGCGGTTCGTTCGGACGTGGAAACAACGGCCTTAATGCAGCAAAGATGCTGGGAGCCAACTTCAACTACGACAATGGCAGCACATTCTCATGGGATGGTTCGGTGCGTTGGAACCATAGAGACGGCGACGCACTCACAAAGTCGTCATCCGAGAACTTCGTAAGCTCGTCGTCGTCGTTCAGCAACTCTTTCAAGCAGGACTTTAGCCGCAGCGACTCGTGGAACGCTCAGATGCGATTCGAATGGAAACCCGACACCATGACCAACATAATGTTCCGTCCGAACATGAGCATTACAAAATCCGACGGCAGCTCTTCTTCCACCTCGGCACAATTCAATGACGACCCCTACAACTACGTGAGCGATCCGCTCTCGGCAGATGCCATTAAGCAGATGGCCAAGGAGGGAAAGATAGTGAACACGTCAAAGAACAGCTCCATAAGCTATTCCGACTCAAAGAAGTTCGGAGGTATGTTGCAGCTCAACCGCAAGCTCAACTCCAAGGGACGCAACGTGACATTGCGTGGCGACTTCAGCTACACCGACGGCACAAGCAAGTCGCTGTCTGCCAACAACGTGCATCTGTATCAGATACTCGACCGCTTTGGCAACGACTCCACTTATCAGACCAACCGCTACAACCTCACACCGACAAAGAACTACAACTATTCGGTGCAGACGACATATAGCGAGCCTTTGTGGCGAGGCACATTCTTGCAGCTGAGCTATAAGTTCAACTACTCTTACTCAAAGAGCGACCGTGCCACCTACGACTTCTCCAACCTTGGCGAGGATTTCTTCACAGGACTGTCGCCACAGTATCGTCGTTGGGACGACTGGCTCATGCGTCTCGACCGTCCATACACCGATTATGAAGACAAGACTTTGTCGCGCTACTCGGAGTATCGCAACTACACCCACGACATCGACCTCATGATGCGTATGCTTCGCGAGAAATACCAACTCAACTTTGGTGTAAAGTTTCAGCCTCAGACATCGAAGTTCATCCAGGACTACCAGGGTGTCTACACCGACACTGTGCGCAATGTTGTGAACATCACACCTACGCTCGACTTCCGCTACACATTCTCTAACGTGAGCCGACTGCGCATCAACTATCGGGGCACCACTTCGCAGCCATCGATGACTGACCTTCTCGACATCACAGACGACAGCGATCCGCTCAACATCACAAAGGGTAACCCGGGATTGAAACCGTCGTTCACCAACAACTTCCGCGCTGAATACAACAACTATATAGAGAAGCGGCAGATGGCGATAATGGCGAGTGTGAACTATTCTAACACGCGCAACAGCATAGGCTACAAGGTGACCTATGACGAGCAGACCGGTGGACGAACCACACGACCGGAGAATATCAACGGCAACTGGAACGCTGGCGGTATGTTCATATTCAATATGGCCATCGACACAACGGGCTATTGGAATGTGAACACATTCACCAACCTCGACTATCAGAACCGTGTGGGCTATCTCTCGCTCAATCGTAATGCCGACTCACAGCGCAATGTTACGAAGTCGACTACCATTGGCGAGCGTCTCGCAATGAGCTACCGCAACTCATGGCTTGAGGTGGAACTCGACGGTTCGCTCAACTATATGCACACCCGCAACAACCTGCAGCCGGTTTCCAACCTCGACACATGGCAGTTTGCTTATGGTGGAACCATCAACATCACGGCTCCTTGGGGCACAAGTATTTCCACCGACTTGCACCAGAACTCACGCCGTGGCTATTCGGACAATTCGATGAACACCAACGAGCTGATATGGAACGCCCAGGTGTCGCAGAGCTTCTTGCGTAGTCGTTCGCTCACGGTGTCGCTCCAGTTCAACGACATTCTCTCCAACCAGAGCAACTTCTCGCGCACAGTGTCGGCAATGAGCCGCAGTGATGTGCAGTATAACTCAATCAACAGCTATGCTATGCTTCACGTCATCTACCGCTTCAACCTGTTTGGAGGCAAGATGGCACGTCGTGGTAATGGCGGACCTGGTTATGGTCCAGGTCCGCGTGGAGGACGTAACGGATTCGGTGGAATGCGTCCGCCAATGGGAGGAGGTCATCGCCCGCCAATGTTCTAAAGAGAAAAGTGATAAGTATTTTGGGGGCTTATAAAAGAAACTGGCTAATGTAGGAGACTTTGTTTTCTCCTGCATTAGCCAGATTTTTTTTATTGCTTTATTGCGCAATCTTTATTTTGTTTTCCAAATCTTGTCGCCCTTTATCTCAAGGTTCATCGGTATGTTGTCGGTGAAAAGTTGTCCCGTGCCCAAGCCTTGCGGCATTCTTATGTCCGGACCGTAGATGTCGGCAGCCAGCTGAGCCACAGCATTCAGTCCTACGTTGCTTTCCAGTGCACTTGTTATCCATGAGCCTATTCCGCGGGCATTGGCAAGGTCGATCCATTCGCGTGTGCCACGCATTCCGCCGTGCAAGGAAGGCTTGAGTATTATGTATTGAGGACGTATACGGTCGAGCAAGTCCTGCTTCATCTGCGTCATGTTCACGCCAATCAGTTCCTCGTCAAGCGCGATGGGTATGGGCGATGAGGCGCATAACTCAGCCATGCGTGCCCATTGGTGCTGGCGAATGGGCTGCTCGATGGAGTGGATGTCATATTTGGCGAGTTGCTCCAAGCGTTTATGGGCATCCTCGAATGTGAAGCCACCGTTGGCATCCACACGCAGTTCAATCTGGTCTTTGCTGAATGCGCAGCGTATGTGTCTCACAAGTTCGAGCTCACGACTAAAGTCTATGGCTCCAATCTTAAGTTTCACGCAATGGAAGCCAGCCTTCATCTTTTCCTCAAGTCGGGCGAGCATCTCATCGAAGTTGCCCATCCATACGAGTCCGTTGATGCAGATGCCTTCCTCACCGCGTGTGAAGGGCGTGTCGAACAGACAGCCTTTGCCTCCATGCTCAAGGTCGAGCAAGGCCGTCTCTATACCGAAAAGAATGGAAGGGTAGGGACGAAGCATTTCGTAGTTCACGTTGCCCGTAAGCTCAATCATCCGGCATAGCTGTGCGAGGGTTGTGGCGTATTCTGGGCGGGCGTCACAGCTGAGGTCAGGCAATGGAGCACATTCGCCCACACCTTTCACTCCGGGCTTATCGTCGCTTGTAGCTTCTACAAACCACGACTGTCGTGTGATGTAGACACCTCGCGACGTGCCAGCTGGCTGCTTGAAATGAAGAGTGCGGGGGATGATGGAAAATTTGTATTTCATATTTCTTTCTTTACTTATACCTCGTCGTCATCGTCGTTGCTCGTGGTGTCGAGCTTGGTGTCGGTAGAGATGGTCACTCCACCCACTCGTGAGATTTTCAATACAAGTGGCACGTAGTTGTCGCTCATCTTGTCGGGCGAACCTACTGATGCGGCAAAGTAGATGTTGTCGCCGTCGACATGGTCGAACACAATGCCGAGCATACCTCCGTTCTTATACTCGTCGCCCACATATTCCTCGAAGTTGGCTTTTGCAAAAGTGCGTTTGAAGAACTCCGATCCGTCGCTGCGCGATATGGTCAGCGTCACGCGGTTGTCGTAGTATTTGTTGCCACTCTCGTCCACGGCAAGTGGGAGCGAAGAGTCAGCCTTTCGCTCTATGCTAATGCTGTATGTACCTCCGAGCCACTCTACCGAGCGGTTCTGGTTGTAGTCGCCCATGTTCTGTGTAGGCTTGGGAGCGGTCTTCACAGGCTTCTTGGCTATTATGTCGTTGCTCTTGGGTTTGCTTGTGCAAGCCATAAAGGCAGCGACAGTAGCGCATAACGTCGAGGCGACAATTATTCGTGTAGAGATTCTGTTGGTTTTCATAGGGGACAAAGTTAATGCAAATAGTAGACAATACAAAATGAAATCTCTGTTTTTTTGATGCAGACTCGTTGCCTACCATTTATATTTTTGGAGGAAAGTGTTGTGGTGCAATGTAAAATATGTAACTTTGCATAACAAAACTTCTTAATTATGACAAACCGATTGTTGAATATGGTTGCGTTAGTGCTGCTTGTGTTTGCCTTTGTTTCGTGTGGTGAAAGGCAGCAGCCCAAGGCGGAAGTCGAGCAACCCAAGATAGACACCATACCCACACTTGTAATGCAGGCCCAGCGATGCTCAAAGCTCTACACCACGGAGTATCATATCCACAAGGTGATAACCCACGACGACCAGCTCGCCATGAAGGGTAAGCTTCTTGGCCACGACTATAATGTACCATTGCCATTGGGCAGCCGCAAGATAGCCATACCGGTGGACGCTACGGTTAAGGCGTATGTCGACTTCGCCGATTTCACGGAGAATAACGTGCGTCGCGATACGGCTCGTATAGAGATAATTCTGCCAGACCCACACATAGTGCTTTCTGCCACGCGCATAAATCATGACGACATAAAGGAATATGTAGCTCTGACGCGTAGCAACTTCAGCGACGCTGAGTTGTCGTCGTACGAGAAGCAGGGTAGGGAGGCTATCATAGCCGACATTGCGAGGACCGACATCTTAGAGTCGGCTCGCATAGGAGCTGCCAACGTGCTTGTGCCTATGTTGCAGCAGTTGGGCTATAAGGCTGAGAACATCACTATCTCGTTCCGTCACGACCTTAAGCGTGGCGACATAACTAAGCTTATCGACAAATCAACGGTTGAGAAAAAGAAATAGGAATTATGAGACAGAACAATAAACCTCCGCGTCGCAGCTTGCTACTGATGCCGCTGCGTGCGCTCTTGATAAAAGCATTGCTCATTGTGGTGCTTGTGGTTGTAGTGGTGCTTGTGGCGCGTCACTATATAAATAAGGTGTCGTCTACCTCCACCATGACCGAGGTGGTTAAGGACGAGAAGATAGACATAACGCCGTCGCAGATACGCTCGATAGAGCAGATAGGCGAGTGGTCGTTTCTCGAAATCAACGATGAGGAACTTATTGACACCATCCGCCACGGCTTCTTCTCTGACGACGAGCTTGTGCGCATTTATTATGGCACTTTGCGTCTGGGCATAAACCTCAAGGAAGCTCATGAGGGTTGGCTTGCCATGCAGAACGATACGTTGTGTGCAATACTGCCACCAGTGCGTTTGCTCGACAACAACTTCATCGACGAGACACGCACTCGCTCGTTTATAGAGACTGGCAAGTGGACTCATCACGACCGTAAGGCCATGTACAACCGTGCGGTGCAGCGGATGCGCCGACGTTGCCTGACCAAGAAGAATTATCAGTCGGCACGCGACAACGCACGTGTTCAGTTTGAACAAATGTTGCGCTCTATGGGTTATGACAAGGTGAGGGTTGAGTAAGGTAGGGACATAAGGCTTGGTGCTACCGTCAATTCAACTGTAGCACCATGTCATATGATTTCGCCATGCGCCTCATGTTGAGCAGCGCATAGCGCATACGTCCAAGCGCAGTGTTTATGCTCACATTGGTAGTATCGGCAATCTCCTTGAAGGATAACTGCTGATAGAAGCGCATATACACAACTTCGCGTTGCGTTGGAGGCAATGTGTCGAGCAGACGGCGCACATCTTTCAGCACCTGCTGGTTGACATATTGGCTCTCGATGCTGCTCACATGCAGGTCGTTGCCGGCAATGTTCGAAAGGTTGTTGCCATTTGCTGTGTCAACGATGTTTTGTGCGTTGAGGTCGCGATACCAATCCATTATCACATTGTGGGCAATGCGCATAATCCATGCCCCGAACTTTCCGCTCGCAGTATATCGTCCTTCCTGAAGGCGTGTGATCACCTTCACAAACGTTTCCTGGAACAGATCCTCGGCAGTATCGCGGTCGTGCACCACGAACAATATGTATGAGAACAGTTTCGACTGATTGCGAAGTAGCAATAAGTCGAAAGCACGGTTGTTGCCATCGGCATATGATAAGGCCAACTCTTCGTCGGTCATATCTTCCAATTTTTTCATCTTCTTACGTTGTTTTTTTAATGAAGTAAATCTGCTTCGATAGGCAAACGTTGTTTTTTGTATTAATAATATAATGTGTCTTGTTAATATAACATGGCAAAGGTAAAATAATTTAACGAAACTGCCAAAAAATATGCGCTTTTTTTTATTCTATGTTAGAATCCTAAGATTGTGTCAAGTGGGTGAACGGGCAGGTGGAATTAGGAACAAAAAAAGAGGTTGGTGCAGGATGCTACCAACCTCATAAAGTCGATTTCGTTAAAAAAATATCGAAATCTTTAAAATGATACCGCAAATATATAGCTTTCTTTCGAACAAAGCAAATATTTTAAGCTAAAAAGTTGATATTTTAACAAATTAAGCTAATTTTGTAGGCTATTAAGGATTTAAACACATAACAGCAATGGGTAGAAACAAATATTCCAACGGCGAGATAAACTCCATCGCCAAACTTTTGAGACTGAAAAACTCTGCCAACCGTGCCAAACAAAAAGAGATACGCCATAAGTTGCGTGTTGACTTTGAGTTCAACATTTCCGACTTTAACGAGCCGGGACGTGCCTTTGGCGAGCAGGAGCTTTACGATGCCATACATCGTGGTGCCATACAGATACTCGACGACCAGACTATAGCCTCGATGAAGGCAAAGCGCGAGCGTGACAGATTGCGTGATGAGGCCGAACGTCAGCAAGAGGCTGTTGAGGCAGGAGAGCAGACCGACTGGAAGGAAGCCATGAAACAGTGGGAAGACTGGGAGGCTCAAGAAATGTCGAAGCTTGATAAATCATGATTAAAACCGAAGGCTAACTGCCTTAATGGCAGTTTGTGGTTCTATGGCTGCTCAGAAGCTTCATAAAATTTTTAAAGGGTTTGTCAAGACAGCGGTCTTGGCAAACCCTTTGATTATCATGTTGTATGTGTGTTTAAATAGTAGCGATATATTTCCGCATAAGTCTCTTCACCGCTGAAGTTCGTAGAATGCATCCCTCAAGCACGGCTGTTCCCACAATAGTTGTAAGTATGCCGAGCATAACATCAATGATGTAGTGGTGGGTGGTGTAGACAGCAGTCCACCATATTCCCAAGCAGATGAAGGCGAATATGGCGATTGTCGTTTTCGACTCGCGGCTCCACACGGCGTAGATTGTAGCCACAAGCATGTAGGCAGCGTGGAGCGACGGTACGGCAGCAAACACATTGGCGTTTTTGCCATAGATGGAATGGAATATGTTTAGTCCCGTAAGGGCATCAAAGCGTCCAAGACCTGCCACATTGCCTGGAGTGTTGAGCACTGGAGTGAATCCGTAGTTGAGAGCATACCATGGTGGGGCGGCAGGATGGATGTAGTAGCCTGCGAAGCCCACGAGGTTTACAAAAAGAAATGCGAAGGAGAAGCGCAGATACATTTCGCGTTTGCCCTTAAGATAAAGATATATGGCGAAAGCCAATGGTACCGGCACCCAGCACAAATAGAAGATGCCAGCCATGAAGTCGGCCACGCTGCAGTTGTGCAAGCTGAACCATTCTCCAGGAATTATCTTGGTTCCCTCAGCCGTGGCAATGCCGAATAGCGAGCGTTCTGCCTCATAGAGCGATTGCACGTCGATGGGGTTCACCTTGTAGTTGGGGTAGAGGCGCATCGAGTCGTAGCATACCGCAAAGAGAAGCCACGGCAGCAGGGCGAGTGCAATCTTGCGTGTGGGGCGCACAGCGAGCAGCACGAGCCAGAAGATGATGATGTAGATGCTGAACATAATTAGTTTATTGAAAAATAGATAATTGCCAATCGGCAATTATCTATTATGTTGAAGTTTATTTGTCAAGTTCCTTGTAGCAATGAGCCACACGCCAGAAAGCCGTGATGTTGGCAAGCACCGCAATGATTATCATAGGCACTACAAGCACCCAGATGTTGGCACATACGCCGCAGAATATGGCACCTACGGCAGTCACGACCACACGCTCGGGGCGTTGCATAAGTCCCACCTTGCACTCAATGTCCAAGCCCTCGGCTCTCGCTCTAACGTAGCTCACCATCACCGAGCCTACCATAGCCACGAAAGTCACAATGCCAGCCCACTCCCATCCTTCTACCTGAAGCAGATAGTAGCAAATGCCAAAGAGTGTGCACAGTTCGCTATAGCGGTCGAGGGTAGAGTCCCACAGAGCACCGAAAGTGGAAGACATGTTGCCCATACGCGCCAGTCGGCCGTCCATCATATCGAACAGTCCGGCAAAGAGAATCACTCCGCCGCCCCAACCAATCCATGCGTAAGCCTCTTGCTCGGGCATGTTGGCGGCATAGATAAACATAGCTGTGGCAACAACATTGAGCACAAAGCCCGTTGTTGTGATGAAGTTGGGAGTGATGCCAACCTTTATCATTCCCTTAATCAGAGGGTTGATAATGACATAAATCACCTTCTGTAGAAAATCCCTATAATTCATATTCTTTTATGTTGTTATTTTTTTTGCTTCCTGATTACTGTTTGGAAAATCCGATGCTGCTTTGCTCTTGAAAACAAATTTGCTTTGCAGCTGATAATTCCACAACACAGCCACAAGCACAGCCACTATAGTCTTTGAGATGACATAGTTGATGCCCGCAAGCTCGGTGAGCCGCCATGTGCCAAATGTGTTGAGGGCTATGCTTCCCACCCATACAAACACATAGCGCAGAGCCACATACTTCTTCTTGAGCCCGAAGGCGTGGAACACCCAACGATAGTTTATGCCGCAATTCACCAATCCTCCTGTAAATGCTCCTATCAATGTGGCGTAGCCATACCACACACCGCATAAGCTGGCAAGCATAAGTGTCATTCCGAAGTCAACACACGAAGCCACCCATGCCGAACATTGCGCCTTGGTGAATGTGACAACTGTTGTCTTCAGATTGCCCATCGCGCTAATTTACGTATAAAAATTCTTTTGTTCTTATTATATATATAATGTGGAAGCATGGTTTCCGATGCCTTGAAGTCAAGTGCTTAGAGCCTGATGCCCCATTCGAGGGTACAAAATTATAGAAAAATATTTAAATGAAAAAAGTTTTCTTGCCTTTTTTCATTTATTATATATAACTTTGCAAGTGGATTTGGCGCCAAGTGCGTCAGCCGTGATAATTTGCACGAAATCTATAAAAGGATAAATTAGTTTTTACAGGTGAAAAGATTTTTTGGTATTACATTGCTTCTGCTGTTGTTGACAACAGTGGTGAAAGCGCAGATTACAGGTGAGATTTATGATGATCAGGGCTATCCCATACCCTTGGCAAGTGCCATATACAAGGGCCACCACGTGGCAGAGGCGAGCGACATGGACGGCAAGTTCACCATTGCACGCCATAACGGGTGGGAGCTTACATTCAGTAGTGTGGGATTTAAACCTCAGACCATAAAGGTGGGGCCCAATACTCCGTCGCACTTGAAGATTGTGCTTAAAGAGGACTCGCGCGCTCTCGGCGAGGTAGTCATCAAGCAGAAGCGTGAGCGTTATTCGCGTAAGAACAATCCGGCAGTGGAGCTTATGAAGCGTGTCATTGCCGCCAAGAAACGCACGCATCTTGAAAACAACGACTATTACCAGTACAACAAGTACCAGAAGATATCGTTCGCCTTGAACGACATCAAGCCCGAGGATTTAACCACGGGCAAGTATAAGAACAAGTCGTATGTGAAAGACCAGATAGAGACATCGCCCTACAACGGCAAGCTTATCCTGCCAGTGTCGGTGGACGAGACCGTAACACAGCACATCTACCGCAAGAACCCGCGCGAGGAGAAGGACATCATCAAGGGTCAGCGCCAGGAAGGTGTGAACAACCTTTTGCAGACAGGCGAGATACTCAACACGCTGCTCAAGGAGGTGTTCACCGATGTCGACATCTACGACGACCACATGCGCCTGATGCAGTATCAGTTTGTGTCGCCCATTGGCGAGACAGCCATCTCATTCTACCGCTACTATATCCAGGACACGGTGTATGTTGACCGCGACCTGTGTTACCATCTTGAGTTCATCCCCAACAATCAGCAGGACTTCGGTTTCCGCGGAGAGTTGTTCGTGCTTGCCGACTCCTCGCTACATGTAAAGAAGTGTACGTTCACCTTGCCTAAGCGCACCGACGTGAACTTTGTTGAGGATATGAAGATCACCCAGGAGTATACCAAGCTGCCAAATGGCGAGTGGGCACTCTCGGTAGACGACCTTACAGCCGAGTTGAAGATAAACAAGATGCTTGGCGAAGTGCTCGTGACCAAGACCACGCGCTACGATGACTACGCCTTCGACGACCTGCCCAAGAAGCTCTTTAAGGGCAAGGCAAAGGTGAAGCACGAGGCCGACGCCATGGTGCGCGACGAGGCTTTCTGGAATCAATACCGTGCTGTGGAGCTGACAAAGGGCGAATCGTCGATGAATGCCTTTATCCACCGCATCGAGCAATCGAAGAACTTCAAGTGGATAATCTTCGGTCTGCGTGCCTTGCTCGAGAACTACGTTGAGACGGGATCTATGCGCACTAAGTCGAAGTTCGACTTCGGTCCGGTGAACACCCTCATATCCACCAACTTCGTCGACAAGTATCGTCTGCGTGTGAGCGGACGTACCACAGCCAATCTCAACCCCCACCTCTTCTGGAAGGGCTACTATGCCTATGGTACGAAGTCGCAAAAGCACTACTACGGAACCGAGGTTACCTATTCGCTCAACAAGAAGAAGAATGTGCCGTTTGAGTTCCCTCAGCGCAACATCATCTTCGAGACTGGCTACGATGTAATGTCGCCTGCCGACAAGTTCCTTATCCACAACAAGGATAACGTGTTCATGTCGTTGCGCACACAGAAGGTGGAGCAGATGTACTTCTACAACCGTCAGAAACTCTCGTTCGACTACGAGACCGACTGGGGCTTCTCCATCAACACATCTATCAAGGCTGAGAGCAATTCGCCTACTGGCGACCTCGTGTTCAAGAAGATGCCTGGAGCCGTGACCAATCCCGACGCCCAGGGCAACGAATACGTGACCAAGATACGCACATCTGAGTTTAAGTTCGGCATGCGCTACTGTCCGGGACAGACCTTTATCAACACCAAGCAGCAACGCTGGCCGGTAAACCTCGACGCTCCGGAGTTCACACTTAGCCATACAATGGGCTTCAAGAATGTGCTTGGCGGACAGTATAAGCTCAACTTCACAGAAGCCAGCATCTACAAGCGCTTCTGGATGGGAAGCTGGGGATATATCGACACCCATCTTAATGGAGGTGCCCAATGGGACAAGGTGCCGTTCCCGCTGCTCTGTATGCCGCCTGTTAACATCACCTACTTCGAGCTTGAGAACACAATGTCGATGATGAAGAACATGGAGTTCCTTAGCGACCGCTACTGCTATGGCTCTATCACGTGGGACCTCAACGGCAAACTGCTCAACCGCATCCCGCTTGTGCGCCATCTTAAGTGGCGTGAGTGGATTGGCGTGAAGGGTATGTGGAGCACTCTCAGCGATAAGAACAACCCGTTGCTTGAGCGCAACCAGAACGATCCGATGCTGTTCCAGTTCCCCGAGGGCACGAAGGTGATGGACAAGAAAAAGCCATATTGGGAAATCGTGGTGGGTGTGCACAACATCTTCAAGTTCTTTGCAATTGACTATGTGCGCCGTATGAACTACTACGGACCCGGCATAAAGAAGGACGGCATACGATTTGCTTTCATGGCAAGCTTCTAAGAAGAAATTTTACCACTGATAAATAGTATAGAATAAATAAAAGGCGAAAAGAGCCGAGTGATATATTTTCACTCGGCTCTTTTCGTCTTTTATTATGTTCTGGTGTAGGCTTATAATATAATCACACACTAAAAAAATAATAAGTTTATGGCAACAATCAAATTGAAATTCCGTGCATCGTCGGTAGAAGAGAAAGAAGGTACATTGTATTATCAGGTGATTCACAAGAGAAACGTGAAGTGGATAAGCACTGGGTATCATGTCTTTCAGAATGAGTGGGATGAGAAGGCAGCTAATATAACCATACCACCAGATGGGGAACGAGAGCAGAAGCTATTGTTGATAAAGTCAGCAATAGCCAGGGAGCTAAGACAGCGAAAAAGAACCCTGGACAGGTTGGAAACCTCTAACGAAGAGCTTACGCTGAACGAGCTATGCGAGGCATTTAGTCAACTGCCTCCATGCAAGACCGTGTTTACTTTCTTGGAAGAACAAGTGGAGCGACAAAAACGGATGCAAAAACATGGTACGGCAAACACCTACATCAGTACCTACCGACGCTTCAAGGAATACCGTCAGAATAAGGATTTGTTTTTTGACGAGCTTACGCCAGACATGATAGAAGAGTATGAGGCATGGCTTGCCAATAGGAATCAGAAGCCAAACACCATCCGCTTCTACTTGCGCACCCTAAACACCTTGTTTTGTAAGGCTGCAAACAACGGAATGCTGAGTGAAGAAAGAAAGCTATTCAGTCATGTGCGTTTGTCATACGCGACAACCACCAAACGTGCACTATCCGAGGCAGACATCCTTGCCTTACAGAATTTGAAGTTGGAAGCAGGTACCACTTTGGCATTCGCAAGAGACATGTTCATGTTCAGTTTCTATATGCGTGGAATTCCGTTTGTAGACATCGCCTACTTGAAGAAGAGCAACTTGAAGAATGGCATATTGACCTATCGCCGCAAGAAGACGAACCAACCACTGTTAGTGGAATGGGAACAAGTGCATCAAGAAATCGTTGAGCGTTATGCACATCAAACAGAAGGCTCACCCTATATGTTCCCTATCATCAAACAAACAGATGGTACAGAATACAAGCAATACAAGCGTGTGCAAGAGAAAGTCAACCGGACATTGAAGAAACTCGGCATAATGATAGGCTTGAAAACGCCACTCACCGCTTATGTCGCCCGACATTCATGGGCAAGCATCGCCAGAGACATGAACATACCCATACCTGTCATCAGCGAAGGCATGGGACACCAATCTTACAAAACCACACAAGTGTATCTGAATTCTATTGACGTATCAAAAATAAGTGAGGCAAATCGGACTATCATCCAAAGAATACGTAAAGGAAAGAAGTAGGGAATCAGAGTAAAAAGTAATGGGAATTGACCTCCAAGAGGTTTGACAAATATGCATCTCTTCTAGTGTAAGATACGCAAACCACTTGGTTTTGTTGAAAAACAAGAAGTTTTGAGCGGTGCGATATTTGTCTTTGTAAAACATTTGTGTGCAAAAACGCATAAAATCAAAAATTTTCCGAGGGGAAATGATAATATATGCAAGAAAAACCGTACCTTTGTCAACGAATACGTATCTTACACTAGAAGAGAAGTAAGAACTAATAGAGACACAAAGCCATTAAGCAGTGAGAATGTGAGGCAGTTAGGGCAACTTATGTTGAACATTTAAACTTCTTGACTGGACAAACATACAGTTTAATAGTATGAATTTATGAACAATATTGTTGTAAATTTGGCACAGTCATCCCAAGTGATGACAGCCAACAGTGACATAAAGTAGATAAGAAAATGACGCAGGTAAGCTCACTTCCTTCTTCTACAGCCGACGTAAATGATATGTGTAACAACAAGCGTTTACCAAAGGGCATCCACGTTATTCGGTCTGATGAAAAATCGGCTCGAAAAGTAGAAGGAATGTCCGAGAGCGAAAAAGAAGGAACGCCGTGGGGATACCTCTTTATCCAACATTTTGCGGCAGAAAAATTTGAAAAAATACTTGAAACCGTCAAGTTCGAAGGCGATTTCAAACCTAATTGTTTTATCCATCGCACCATCATTTATAAGCGTAAGCCAAATGGCAAAGGCGTAATGAAAGAAGCAAAGCCAAGCGTAAGCGGTCTTGTGTTTTTGCAGGGAGAGACAGAAAAGCTTCAAGTCTTTCTCCAAAAAAACTTTCCACGATACCACCTTGTAAACAATTGTATGGATGGAACCCCGGCTTCCATTAAAGACAGCGTAATGCGACCCTTTATGCAAGTGATGGAATCAGAACCAGAACGTGTTACTTTCTTGCGTGATCCGTTTGTGAAGTTTGCCAAAGACCATGTAAAGCTTCGCGTATTAACAGGAATCATGGCAGGACAAGTAGGCTATGTAGTGCGTATATTGAAAAATCGTCAGCTCGTTATGGACTTCGGTGGCTATGCTGTAGCTATCAACAATGTGCATAATGAGGATTTTGAGATAGCAGAATAATCCACTCATTATTATTTTTCATAAGATGAAAAATGATTTCTTTACGTATTCTCGTCGAAAAATAGAAAAAGACAAAGAGGAAGGTCGTTTTGATGCTGCTCACAACCGAGAGATGGCACTCCGTTGCTTCATCAACTTCTTGGGTAAAGAGAAATTGTCATTAAACGAATTGACTCCAGGTCTTATGGTGAATTTCGAGGAATGGCTGAAGACAAAAGGACGCAAACAGTCAACGGCACGCCTCTATCTTTACCAAATCAGTTCGGTATATAATATCGCAGTAAAAGACGGAATTGTTCCAAAGCTCAAATTACTGAAAGGCGTAAGCGTCGCTTTGCCAGCTAAAAAAGAACGTGAATTGCTGTCAATTGATGAATTACGTCGAATGCGTTATGCCGACCTGTCCGATTCCAAGTCAATGACCTTTGCCCGTGATATGTTCTTCTTTTGTATCTACGGCAGAGGCATCAGTTTTACAGATTTGTCGAACATCAAGAAAACCGACATCAAAGGATTCTCATTAACCTACACCTCACAAATTCCAGGACTGCCCCGTATAACCGTACAATGGGACGCTGCCATGCAGGAAATAGCAGACCGCTACCCCTCCGATTCAGAATACTTATTCCCTTTCATCAAATCAGACGATATGCAAATTGCGGATCGCGATGTGAAAAGGGTGCGGGAAAATGTGAAGAGAGCCTTAAAAAGAATAGCCACTCGATGCAATCTATCTGTCGTACCGTCAATGTGTATGGTAAAGGATATCTATCAGAGAGCTATAGATGGGGTAAGTGTAAGCAAGATAATTTAATGTGGAAACACATAATCATATAAAGAAAACTAAATCCAAAAAATATGCGTGATTTTAAAGACATTAAAGTCGCAGTAGCTGGCACAGGCTACGTGGGACTGAGCATAGCTACATTGCTATCTCAACATCATCATGTAACAGCAGTAGATGTAATTCCTGAAAAGGTGGAGAAACTCAACAACAAGATTTCTCCCATCCAAGACGATTACATCGAGAAGTATTTGGCAGAGAAGCCCCTTAACCTCGTTGCCACACTCGACGGCAAGTCAGCATACGCTGATGCCGACTTCGTGGTTATCGCAGCTCCCACCAACTACGACCCAGTTAAGAACTACTTTGACACCACACACGTAGAGGAAGTGATTGACTTGGTGTTGGAGGTAAATCCCGATGCCATCATGGTCATCAAGTCAACCATCCCTGTCGGCTACACCCGCAACCTCTACCTTAAGTACGCCCAGAAAGGAGTTAAGAAGTTCAACCTCCTCTTCTCTCCCGAGTTCCTTCGTGAGAGCAAGGCCCTCTACGACAACCTCTACCCAAGCCGCATCATCGTAGGCTATCCCAAGATTATCAATAAGCCCGAGTTCGAAGCCGAGAACAACGCCATCGAGTCCGTTACCGACGTTGATATGCTTAAAGAAGCAGCCAAGACCTTCGCCTCTTTACTCTTAGAGGGAGCTATCGGTCATAATGGTGACACAAAGCAATTGGATTCTTCACTTTTCACTCTTCCCTCTTCACTCGAAAAGAACATTCCAGTTCTTTTTGTTGGAATGAAGGAAGCCGAGGCTGTGAAATTGTTCGCCAACACTTACCTTGCCCTTCGCGTCAGCTACTTCAACGAGCTTGACACTTACGCCGAAGTCAAAGGTCTCGATTCAAAGGCTATCATTGAGGGTGTAGGTCTCGACCCCCGTATCGGTACCCACTACAACAACCCATCATTCGGCTATGGTGGCTACTGCTTGCCCAAAGACACCAAGCAGCTCTTGGCAAACTATGCCGATGTACCCCAGAACATGATGTCAGCCATTGTAGAGTCCAACCGCACCCGCAAGGACTACATCGCCGATGCTGTCCTCCGCAAAGCAGGCTGGTACGACTACTCAAGCAACAATCAGTACGGTGCAGAGCCAGGCAATTGCGTCATCGGTGTCTACCGCTTGACAATGAAGTCCAACTCCGACAACTTCCGTCAGTCAGCCATCCAGGGCATCATGAAGCGCATCAAGGCAAAGGGAGCCGAGGTCATCATCTACGAGCCAACCCTTGAGAACGGCACCACCTTCTTCGGCAGCAAGGTCGTCAACAACCTCGAAGAGTTCAAAGCCCAGAGTCATGCCATCATCGCCAACCGTTTCGATGATTGCTTGAATGACGTGGAAGACAAAGTCTACACACGCGACATCTTCCGCAGAGACTAATTTGAATTTTGAGTTTTGAGTTTTGAATTTTGAGTTGTGCGCTATGCGCATTTTGAATTGCTCAATTGTGAGTTGAGAATTCTTAATTCACAATTCAAAACTCACAATTCAAAATCGGCAAAGCCGACAATTCAAAATTCAACATTCAAAACTCAACATTGCGCATAGTGCACAACTCAAAATTCCTAATTGAACAATTCCTAATGCGCAAAGCGCACAATTCAAAATTCAAAACTCAAAATTCTTAAATCCTGGGCAATCTGGTTTTTCCGGATCAAGATCCGAGTGTCCTACTATCAACGCTTTCGGATAACGCCTATGCAGCTCACCAAGCAACAGTCTTAACGCTCTCTTTTGCGCCTCCGTCCTTGTGTCGCAAGGAGTCTTGCCATCGCTAGCAAGTCCTCCTACATACGCCACACCGATAGAGTGTCTGTTATGGTTCTTGCAATGCGCTCCAATCTGTTCCTCCGGTCGTCCCTGTTCAATAGTTCCGTCGGTAGGAATCACATAGTGATAACCGCACCCCTTCCACCCTAACGAGCGGTGATAGCGGTCAATATCCGCCATTCTCAGTGTGCTGCCCGCCTTATTGGCGGTGCAATGCACAATAATCAAAGTAATAGTTCGCATAAATCTACATATCATTCAACACTTAACATTTAACATTCAACATTGCGCATTGCGCTTCGCGCTTCGCGCTCTAAAGTTGCGTCACGGCGCCGCCAACGGCGCCTGTGACAATCAATTCAATTACTCGCAGCACATACACTGCCACACGTTTCCAGTCAATCTTCATACTCCTCGTCTTAAGATACATTAATAAAATCAGTTTCATATATTACATGAGATTAATGATTATCCCTCGCTGCCATCGCCCTCTTCAGAGCCAGCACCGCCCTCAGGGTTCACCGTAGTGCCAGTGTCGCTGCTTGAGCCCCCCGAAGGATTAGCAGGCTTACCGCTATTGTCCGCACCGCCAGATGATGTATTGTTCTTTTTCTTCGCTGCCTCAAGGTCTACAGTCTTCTCGTTCGACTTCTCCGCCTTCAGCGTAGCGTTTTGAGCCGCACGACTTGGCACCAGATTAAATTGGGCATGACTCACGAGATTCTCGAAGTCCTCTCCAGGAGTAAACAGAATATTCACCGCCTTGATATTCTTAGCTGAGAACTTGTCCAGACTATCAGTTGGTTCGCTGCTAATAGATATGCCGAACGTGCCCAGCTCACCAAGTTGAATCTTGTTGCCGTTAAGCAATTGCTCCACCAAGCATTCGCACATGTCGCTCAACACACCCTTCACCGTACCACGGCTATAAACACCATTATGGTCGGCAATGTGTTTGGCAAACTTGCCAATCGACCAGATCTCATTCACTTGGTTCTTGGCATAAGCCTTCGGACCTTCCTTTGGCTTCAAGTAATTGGTCATCATATACACACTATAGTTAATCATAAAAACGCCCATCGTCGGTATGGGACTTGGTATTTACGCAAGCAGTCGTTGCGCCCGACAGAAGTAAGACTTTGTTTCTTGACTGCGATGCAAAGGTACAACATCCAACACCCCAAATCAATTCCGTTGACAGGCGTTGATCTTCTGTTTACAATCCATTAATAACCCATTAAATATTAACCTTATGAATGATGTTACAATCAACATAAACGGAGGCAACAACCAAATCCTCCCCAATGCCACCGAAGCTGTACAGAACTTCTATGGCGACCAGTTTGCCGAGAAAATCCTCGGTGCCACAACTCTTGACAGCACCCCAATCCCAGAAGTCAGCAAGCTCTCCCTATATATAGATAAGGTGAACCTGCCTGGTTATATCTCTCAAATAGGCGAGTGTCTAAACGCCACCGAATTTGCCAAGGTAGTCATTTCCATCTTCGAGCAAGAGTCAAAGCTCACCGAAGAAGAGATAGTAAAAGAGCGTTTCATCCGTCTCCTCCTTCCCTTCGCCACCAAACTCGCAAAGGGCAGGACCATCGACAACCTCCGCGCCCGCATCAATGATGCCTTATTGTCACGCCCCAAGTCAAACCGCATAAAATGACCTGACTTAATACAGATTTACTTTACACCGTTTTAACAATTAAAAAATGAGTGT
>ERZ1026878.872-NODE-872-length-20786-cov-52.613815_pt1 | contig 20786 bp, 18 predicted proteins | sample MGYA00380169_ERZ1026878 | MGnify/ENA primary metagenome ERZ1026878 (study PRJEB33269, sample SAMEA4719805) | human gut metagenome | biome: human-associated habitat; feature: organic feature; material: feces | place: Cameroon | collected 2013-10 ...
TTATCGTGAAATATAAACATTTTAAACAGGCCTTACTTTTTAAAGTGGGCTCAGTAGTTAGATAAAAACTTAAAATTTCTTTATTTTTGTGATTGTAACAAAAATGTAACACGTAGATTTGTATAAATTACATTTTTTATAGTACCTTTGCAGCCGCTTAATAAAGATGAGTATTTACTAATTAACATTTTAAGATACATTATGCAGAAAAAAACTTACATGAAGCCTCTTGTTAGCTTATATGCTATAGAGGCATCAACTATTTTTGCTGGCAGTAACAACCCACAACAGGCTCCTGTACGTCCTGGTTTTTCTTTCGGAAAAGGAGACGATGAAATTACAAGCGGAGATGGCGATGACGTTTGGGAATAGGCATGAGAACAATTAGAATTAACCACAGGAACACAAATTGAAAACGGATTAGAACATGAGAAAGTTTTTGTATTCAGTATTTATGTTGGCTGCTGTAGTTCTCGCAGCCTGTAGCAACGATGACAATGGCGATACACAGCCAAAGAGAGGAATGACCCTCAATGCTTCTGTTGAAAATCTTAGCTCGCGTGCCACTATGACAGATGAAAGCGGCACATGGAAGTTTGCATTTGCCGCGAATGACAAGGTGAGTGTAAGCAATAACAAAATAACATCTTACTATACTTTCACTAACAATGGCAGCCAGTTTACCTGTGCTGATGCCACGGCTACCACTAAGGCTGCCGACTGGTATGCTTACTTCCCAGGTATTGAAGTGAACCTGACAGACCAGACAGGTAGTTTTGACGATGTGGCAAACAAGTTTGCTGTAGCTGGAAAAACAGCTGCGGCTACAACGGGTGAAACTGGTCTTTCGATCACTCTGAAGTCCAAGGTTGCCGTGCTCCGCGTAGTGGCAGTAGACAAGAATGGCATATTAGACATTCACGTGAAGACTGCTGACGGCAAATGGGTGAAAGGACTTACTGCCACAAAAAATGCTGCCGACTTCACTGTAGTAAGCACAAGCAACACCAAGCCAACCCTGCTCCATAAAGAAGTACAGGCAGGCGAAATCAACTATGTAGTAGTACCTGCTGGCGTGAAAATAGCCATATATAATGGTGACATGCTCCTCAATACGACCAAGAAGAACGAAGGTCTTACTCCAGGTAAGTACTACACCATCACCTCGGGACCTACTAAGGGTAAAACCAATGCCCTTATCAATGGCCAGGAGACCCCTGTAGAATGGGTACAGCTTTGGCCTGGTGGCCCAAGATTTGCCACACAGAATGTAGCAAAGGAAATGACATGGACAGATGCTGCAAAGACTGGCAGCGAATATGTATGGGGCGAGAACTGGCGCACGCCTACAGCAGAGGAAGTCACAGAACCAGGAGGACTTCAAGCAAACTGGGTGGTTGATAAAGTCACCAAAAAAGGGGAATGGGTAGTACCAGCAGGCTCTCCTACCATAAGCGTAACGATGGAAGAAGGCAAAGAAAAAACTGTTGAGTTTACAGGTGTGAAGCCAGGCTATACTAAAAACACGCTGACGCTTTACAACAAGATTGAATATGGCTATAGTCATTTTAATTTCTGGACAACTACGGAAAACAATGGTTATGGTTGTATGTATAGAATCATGATTGATAAAGGCACCATAGGAATTTTTGGTCCTTCCTCATTAGAATCCAAAGATACTAAATGCTATGTTCGTCCTGTACTTTCAATTGAGAATATTACGAACAACAAAAAGTAAATTTCCCCACTTAACCCCTGTCAACGCAAGCCTATGTCTTGCCTTGACAGGGGTTATTTATTAGGGTGTCCTGTTCGTTGTACCAATTTTAGCTCACTTTCCTAAGCGTTTTGGTTCGTTCAGTAACCCAGCTTTTGGACAAATAAGTCAACGTGAATTATAAATAAGTAATAACTGAGTCAACTCGTATTATCAATAAAACTTAAAGTGGTCAACTAAAATCTTTAAACCACAGTGCTCGGTAAACCAATAGAAAAGCCTCGAAATATGAAAGCGGCTTCGATGGTCAATAAAGCCTATTTCGTAGAGCAATAAAAGCGGCTTCGTAAGCAGTTGAAGCCTATTGCATCTTCTTGTATAAGATGTAGGATTGTCCCATAACATCTCTTAATTTCCCTCAACTTTTCTTAATTTTCCCCAACATCTCATCACTCCCTGTATGCGAAAGTTGCATTTTATGATAGTAATTTAGTATATTTGTGTGCTATTATTAAAAAACTAATCAACTACAAGGATGAAAATCAACAAGAACTTTTGGCTCATGCTGCTCATGGCAGGCTGGGTTATGATGAGCAGTACGGCAGCACAGGCTTCTGTGCGAGATACAATAGATATCAACTGGGGATGGCAGTTCCATCGCGGCGATATAAACGGTATCAGTCAGCCATCTGACAACATTCAGAACACCCATCTCTTGGATGAAGCTATGCAGGGATGCGAGGTCGTCAACCTGCCTCACGACTTCCAACTCTATCAGCCCTGGATGGCACCGGGGGCAGACGAACGTGCCAACAGCAAGGATGCTGCCAATAATGTGAAAAGCCGTCTCAGCGCAAGAGGGTTCAAGGAGATGGGCATTGGCTGGTATCGATACGAACTGACACCCCAGGAAGAATGGAAGGGAAGACGGGTGATGCTCGACTTCGGAGGCATGATGCTTGTGGGCGATGTCTATGTGAACGGACAGCATGTGGCGGCAACCGACTATGGCTATTTGGGATTCGATATCGACGTGAGCCAGTTGCTCCGTTACGGCGAGAAGAACGAGATAGCAGTGAGGACAGATACGCGTGCTGCCAATAATTCGCGATGGTATACGGGTGGCGGACTCATCCGTGATGTTCGTCTTATCATCACCAACGCCCAACTCTATTTCCCTCGCCATCCACTCTATATCACTACTCGCAACAACCGCGAGGTGAACATTAGGGCAGAGATCGTAAACCGCCAGAAGAAACAGAAAGGTGAGTATTTAGGCGCGATGCCCATAGAGGTGAAAATCCTCGACATGACAGGCAGAGTAGTGGCGCAGCAGAAAACCGACATGCCTTTCAATGCCAAGTGGCGCGACCGCGAATATGAACTGCCAGCCATCACGCTGGAGGGTGCCCAGCTATGGTCGTGCGACCATCCTTATCTCTATACTGCCGAGGTGACGCTCTACGACAAGGAAGGAAGAGTGGCAGACAAAACACGTGAGCACTTCGGCATGCGTACCATAGAACTGTCGCCCCAGCACGGACTCCTGCTCAACGGACAGAAAGTGTTGCTCAAGGGTTATGCCAATCATCACACCTTGGGAGCCCTTGGGGCAGCAGCCTATCCTCGTGCCATTGAGCAACAGATACTCACTATGAAGCGCTTTGGCTTCAACCATATTCGTACATCCCATAATCCTTACAGCGAGGACCTGTTGCGCCTGTGCGACCAGTATGGTATCTTGGTGGTCGACGAGCTGTATGATAAATGGAACTCGCAGTTTACTGGAGGCAGGGGAGACTTCTTGAGCCTTTGGCAGAAGAACATACCCGAGTGGGTGAAGCGCGACCGCAATCATCCCTGCGTCGTCCTATGGAGCTTGGGCAACGAGCTGCAGCATCGTGCCGACATGCCCTTCAACGACTGGGGAGTAACTCTCTACCGACTGATGCGCCAACTGCTGCATCGCTACGACCATACACGTCTCACCACGGTGGCAATGCATCCACGTTATCGCAATATCGATACCGACTCGTTGCCTGCCGATCTGGCTGTTGCCACAGAAGTCAACTCGTATAATTACCGTTATATGTATTTCCCCGGCGACATGAAGCGCTATCCCGAAAAGATATTCTATCAGAGCGAGGCGAGCACAGAAGCCATGGGACCCAACTTCTTTGAGATGGAACTCGACAAGGTGATGGGACTTGCCTACTGGGGGGCTGTCGACTACTTAGGCGAGAGCTTGGGATGGCCGCTGAAGGGATGGAACAAGGGAGTGTTCGATATGACCATGCTTCCCAAGCCCGATGCCTACTTCGTGAAGAGTATGTTCTCTGAAGAGCCACTCGTGCATATCGGTATTATCGAGAAGTCAGGAGGTGACACCCAGTGGAACGGCATCAATGTGGCTACCCAACGGTTGTCTGAAAACTGGAACCGAAACCAGGGCGAGCAGCTCTCACTCTATACCTATACGAATGTCGATGAGGTGGAACTGCTGCTCAATGGCAGGAGCCTGGGAGTAAAAAAGAATGACGCTGATCCCAAACTGCGCAACCGCATACGCTGGGATGCTGTGCCTTATGAGCCTGGCACATTGGTGGCTGTGGCAAGGAAGGCAGGAAAGGTAGTGGCGCGTCATCAGCTTACCACTACCGGAGAGGCTGTGGCGCTGAAGTTGAAGCCCGAAACTACCGACTGGCATGCAGACGGCAAAGACTTGATGATGGTGAGAGTGACTGCTGTTGACCGCAAGGGGCGTCGCGTGCTGAGTGCTCATGACTTATTACATATAGAGGTGAAGGGCGAAGCCGACATCGTGGCAGTTGGCAATGGCGATATGGCTTCGTCAGAGTTGCCAGTAGGTGACAAACAGTTGGCAAGCCATGCCTCACGAAGTCTTTACGAGGGTGCCGCCTGTATCGTTCTCCGTTCCCGTCGTCAGGCAGGCAAGGTGGAGCTGAAGGTGAAAAGTGGAAAAATGTCAGCAGGAAGCCTGCGCATAAATATGCAGTAATATATAAGCGATAGTTGAGCAAATATTTTCTCCTAACTGGGAAAAAATATTTGCTCAGTTAGTTTTCTGTTTTTTCCCAGTTAGTTTTTTCTTTTTCAGCAATTCCTGCAAGAATATGCAGTATAAATATGCGCTTTGTGTAGCTGCCATATTTTTTGATGTACGTTATGATTTATTATCTATGATTTCCAATAACTTATAAATTCTGCATGATGGATTTTGATATTCTTTGAGTGACTTTGCTCTATTGACAGCATCTTCAAGGTGTTCTCTGAGAAAAGTCTTTTGTGTATCTGTATAGACGGACTTATTATAGTTGTGCCACACAGGAGCACTTCTCTTCAGTTCCTTAAGAACTGCGTCCGTACTTAATGCAGACCTCTGATCTTTTGCATGAAGCAGTAGCCATATCTCAAAACATGGGTTGCTTAGCAGTAGTTCAGCTTTGCATGACATCAGCTTTTCGTTGATAACCGGAACATCCATGTCATACATAAGGAACGTGTCAACTTTATCATATGAAGATATTTTGAGTTCTCTTGTATGCTTGTCAACAAGAGCTTGGGTTATTCTTGTTCCTTCTATGTGTGAAATGATACGTACAGGAGACTTGTACCATTTCTTGATAAGATTAAGATAGCCTACCTCTGTTTCTCCCTCGCAAATGACGAGGGCTATTTTGCGCATTCGCTTATCAGGTGATTTTTCTCTTCTGCTTGCCATAGTTATCCCTCCAATAATTGTTTGATGCTGTCTACTGAAGAGTCAACATATGGTACAGCATCGAAGCGCCCTTGTATATAACCCTTTTCTGCATCCATATTTTCACGGAAGTCTTTGAAGTCATACAGGGAATATACTTCTGTAGCTCCATCTTCTGATTTATTGACAAAGACTATCTGATCCCTTCTTAATCTTTTGACATCAATTAGATTAGTATTATGGGATGAGAATAGCAGTTGGCTGCCTTCCGATGCATGAATCAAGTCAAGGATAAAGTCTGCCAATCGGGTATGAAGCCCCATGTCAAATTCATCCATCATAATACCCTTCCTGTTTTTTACAACGTCAAGCAGGCGGATCAGTATCTGGAAAAGTTTTCTTGTACCGTTAGACTCTTCCAAATCCAAGTCAAACATCACGTCTTTTTGGTTTCGATGGATAGTTTTGAACTTCAATACATCGATCAGTTTGAACGACAAGTCTCCCTGTCCTGGTATTGCTATAGGTGCAGGAACTTGTTCCTTTCTGGCTTCTATGTCTGTTATGTCGGTATCGCAGATTTCAAGAGCTTTTAAAATGACTTTCTTATAAGTATTGAAACTATCAAGAACCAAGATTTCATTGACATTTACAAGTCCCAACAAGAATTGATTCAAGAAGTAGCGGTAAAGTTTTTGGGCAATCTCCCTGTTCATCAAACTGGCCCTGCTCAAGAAGAGGTTCTTGTCACTGGTGTTCAATACGACATCTGATGGTTTATTGATGGCACCAGAGCCAAAACTATACTTGCCATCAGCTGCACGCAAGAAAACTTTTGCTCTCCTGCCCAAAGGGTAATGGTAAAGACTTTCTGAAATGACTTTTGTCTTAGTTAGTTCAAAAGAATATTCGTACTCTATGCCCTCGCAAACAAAATCAATCATAAATTTGCTTGTCTTATTTTGCCATCCATCAAATTTGAATGGTTCAAAATTGAAAACAGTCCCTTCATTGTACAGGTGTGAGTTCAATATCATTCTACAGCAGAAATCTATGGCCTTTAGTATATTGGACTTACCTGAGGCATTCGGACCAAACAGACCGACTGACTTCAATACCGGAACACCGTTCCAATCCATGACGTTGTGTCCCAGTTCACGAGCGAGTGCTGTATTTATATTAGCTGCTCGGAAGTCTATTCTAACTTGATCTCTAATGGAAAAGAAGTTTTCAAATTCAATTTTGAGTATCATTTCGATGTTTGTTTTGTATTTTTTCTGCAAATATAGGTATTTGTTTTGAATTTTTCCTCGTTTATAATGTTAAAAGTTCTCTCGGATAGTCTTTTTAACTTTTATATGATTAAATGGAGCTCAAATAAAGCATTTCTACCAGAATAACTAAAGGATAATATGTAAAATGCTACTTGTTTGCCACAATTTTAGCAGGAACCTTTGTATTCGGATGGTGTGATGCCCTTTTCGCGCTTGAACAGGCGGTTGAAATACGAGAAGTTGTCGAAGCCGCATTGCTGTGCCACTTCGTTGATAGGCTTGTCGGGGAATTGTAGCAACAGCTTGCAAGCCATGTCGAGACGAAGACTCAGGATGTAGCTGGAGGTGGTAAGACCCGTCAGGGCTTTGACGCGGCGGTTGAGTTGTCCACGCGACATATACATGGCAGAGGCCAGTTCTTCCAGACTGATCATACCAGCAGGCAGGCGCTGTTCTATCTCGCAGCGAAGGTCTTGCACGAATTTCTCGTCTGGTTCATGAATGCCCTTTGTTGAGGAAGAAGATTGAGGTTGTCCTGTATCTTCAGCGGCGTTAGGTTCTGAGATAGGGGTGTCTGCCAGTCTGTGCTTTCTTCTTCTACGTCTTATGATGATGGCAGCAGCTGCTATCAGCGTCATAACAATGAGGGTGAAGGCTTTGACGTGGAGTTGATAGCGCGTCTCTTCCTGTGAGATGGCTGCAACCGACAGACAGTCGCCTAACAATTGCCTGTTCTTACTCTGCCGACAGAGGGGCAGGGCAAGCAGACTGTACTTGAGGCTCTGCGTATAGTCGTTGCTCGCCAGGAAATGTTCAGAAGCCCAGTACCAGGTGTACATACGGATGGTATCAGCAGGCGTGCTGTGTAGGAAGCGAAGCGGCTGGTCGCTCGTCTTCTCCTCATAGAAGTAATTCATCAGTTGGTTGGCTGCAGAAACGAGGCGTGCTTGGTCGTGCTGCTCGGTGATGAGCAGCAGACTGTCTATATTCGTGTCCTTGGCAGCTCTGATGGGGGGGCATAGGTGTGTGAGCAAAAGGACAATTAGTAGTATCTTCTTCATTTTTGCAGTCATTATGTCTGCAAAGATACATTATTATTTTGAAAAATGAAAAAAAATCACAGAAAAAACGATTATTCCGACTTCTGCCCTTCGAAAGTTGAGATAAAACAAAAGCAGCAGCGCTTTTTGGGGCGCTGCTGCTACATTCAGAAGAAGATCTTTACTGACGCTTCATGATCTTCTTTCCATTCACAATATACACTCCCTTCCCAGGGTAATTCACCTTTCGTCCGTTCATGTCGTACACCGTTACAGGCCGTCCTTCGCTGTCGACGAAGATGTTGCGGATGCCTGTTGGTTCCTGTGGCGTAATCTTCATGCCGTAAATCTTCAGCCAGCTCTTGCCTGCCATGGCGCGAGCCCTTGCAGGAGCCTTCTTCTCGTCACCCGTGTACTGGCTGTTATAGATGTACACATACTGTGGTATAGCCACATCGTAAGATACCTGCACTTTGCCTTGCATGTCGGCAGCATAGTACTTGGCCTCTTCTTCACCTATCTTCACGGCCAGTTGTGAACCGCCTTCTGTCTGATAGTCGATATCGATAGTTCCCTTTCCGTTTACTACGATAATCAGTCCGTTGTACCAGCTTCCGAAGTCTGCCGTTACGGTGGCATCGGCAGGAATACGGTTGTTCATCGTGTAGTAATCCATAGAGGTGTTGAGGATGAGACACTGTTCCTTGGCGTCAAATCCGTCATCATTTGCTGCAGGCAGATTGTAGTAGACATTGTTGATTACTACATTTTCCACGTTCAGAGCCTCTCCTGTCTTCTGGTCTACCAGGTCGGAAGAGAAGTTGGTCTGATAGTCTTCTCTTATCTCGGGTACCTCTACGTTATCGTCAGTACGAGGTGCTCCTATCACTACGTGGGTTTGCTTCTCCTTGCCCAGCCAGATGGAACCATCCATAAAATAAGCACCCTCAGGCTCGAGAATCCTCAGCATCTTGTCGAGGTCAAACCTCTGAACGTGATCCATGGCAGATTCTGTGCCGGTGAGGTTGAGCAGGGCATGCTCGCCTCTGAGGGTAAGACCGTGCTCAGGTCCTGTCTTCGTGTATAAACCGTGAGTACCACCTGATGCCACCACGGTGCAGTTGTCGATGGTCAGGTTTCCGCAGTACATGTTTATTCCGCAGGAGTATCCACCCTTTTCCTTATTCGTAGTCTCGAGGGTCAGTATGCTGTTCTCGTCGCCCACGATGGTCAGGTTGCTTCCTCCAGGTACGACTAATTGATGACCATACATGATAGGAGTGCCAGGAGCTTTCAGCGTGCAATGGCCTACTACGCGGATGGTCAGGTCGCCGCCGCTTCCGTTGATGATATTGGATGCCTTGAACTTGGCAGCATCGATATTAGCCCAGGTGAGTGTCAGCACCTCGCTCTTCGGGTCGTAGCTCACGGTCTTGTCGCCAAATATATCATAGGCATTCTTCTCGTCTACCAGTCTGCCGCATACGTAGAGCACCACCTTCTTGACAGCAGGAGGCTCATAGGTGTAGACCTGCTTCGCATACTCGCTGCTGTTTATGCCGTCCACGATGTAGGCATATATTGTTGCCGACTGCTCGCTGAGTTTCAGCGGTTCAGTGAACACAGCATATTCCACTTCATCCTTTGCAGTACCTTCGGGCACCAGCTTGTAGTAGAGTGTGCCAGAGGCGTTGGGGTTGGTTATCGTTACCGTGATGGGTTCTGTGTAGGTGCAACTTTCTTTCGAGAACATAGGGTTGTTGAGCGTGATGAATCCCTCGCCCTCCGTCTTTTGGTTGAAGCGGCTCCATGGGTACTTGTCATTGTAGTTTGAACCCTCGGGCACAATCAGTCGGGTGGAGCTATAATGTTTAGCATCAAAAACATAATTTTCGGCTTCGGGAGCCGTAGGCGCATGGCACACAATATCGGTGAGCGGACAATCTTTGAACGTGTTTCCGCCATAAAACTGTTTGACAGTAGAAGGCAACACCACGCGCGTCAAACTTGTACAAGACATGTATCTATTATTAGTTGATTATCAGTATTATACGCTCTAAACGATAGAAAAGTGACTGTGTGGATTCTATATAGATACGAAATGGCTAAAATTTAACGTATTTAACTTTCAGTTACATCAAAATTACATAGATATGGATTGGATGGGGTCGTTTGAACCGACCCCATAATATGACAAAAAGGAAACAAAGAAGATCATGTAAGGGAGTGAATGATCAGTAGTCATTCCACAGTTATTACCTCCATAATGGTTCCGTTTCCCATCCCTGCGGAAAGCCGAGAGCTTTTAAGTCAATTTCAGGAAACCGAATGAACAACCATGTTAGTTTGGATTGCATATCATTATTGGGGGATATAACATTAAGAAAGTACTTGATGATGCAAAGATCAAAGTAAGCACGCATGGAATCTGTTGGCAGCGTTATCCATTCTCCTACGGGACTATTGGGAATTGCTGGCTGAATAGCATTCTGCTTGTTCCATACTCTTGAATGATGACCACAGGCATTTCGAGTAACAGCAATAACCGTGAGCCATGACTCAAACACATTTATAGGTAAACCAAAACGTTTTGCTATGCGTTTGCGTATGCGATTTTGTTTAATGTTGCGATAAATGGCATTGACGTTTCCAATAGTAAGCAGTTCTCCTAAAATCCACGATGGTGGGTAAGGCTCTGAGTAGGTTCGTTTGAAATGGAGAATGAACTCCTCCTTAGATTTGCTGTATTCCTTGGATATAGCTCGCATTGTTTCATTAAACTTTGAACTATCCAAGAAATAAGAAGAGTCAGTAAGCCAGAAAGGATTGCCTGTCATATCTGCCGTTATTTGCATCACCGCACGTCTGATAGCAATTTCAATCTTTTCTATTTCATTGAACATGAGCAGTCTCAGTTTCTTGTCAAAGCGATAAAGCATCATCACCTTTTTGAAGGTTGAACCTTCCTTGTACAAATGTGCAGTCTTGGGCATCTTCAATAAAGGATACATATAAGCCGACAATCTGTAATAACCAATGTTGTCAAGGTACTGTATTGCTTTGTTTCTATCACAAATATGTAAACCTCGAGATTCAAGCAAATCAACGAGGTTTTCTGAAGATTCAAACCGTTTTGTAAAGGGGATAAGATTCGCCATGTTCAAATGTGTATAAACAAAAAACGCCTCGCACGATTTGAGCATTGTTAAGAGGCTTGGCGAGGACTGACGCTGCAAAAATACGAATAATCATTGATAATACAAACTTTTTAGCAGGAAAAATCACACAAAAGTGGAATTCTTTGACATATTTATATTTAATAATGTTAAATCGGGGCTTAAAATCATACTTTACTGGCAAAACAAAGTGGTTTCCAAGATAAAAGTGTTACCTTTGTAACGTCTATACCCATACCGAAAGCCCTTATGGGCAGAGGTTGGGCAGACATACATACGGTATAAGGCGTAACTGTACGCTTTGGTTTTGACGCCATAAGAACTTCGCAACTTCAAACTGATTGTCAAAAACAAAGCAACGGGAACGTCTCATGAGGTGTATTATATACAGCCCTCATTGGCTTCGAGCGATTTTGTCGTTCGTTGTCAATAGTGCTTTCTATATACTTACACTGGCGTGGGGCTTTCGGCGTTGCTCGTTTCGACAATCAGGGCAATGCGAAGGCCTTTATGGCGTGGAACGAGTGACAGGATAGACTCCACGCTTTTTCGTATGTATAAGTCAAACTATTAACCGTCCGAACAGGAGCCATAGGACATAATTATGTAAGCCTATGGAAAAGTCGGAAATTCTCTCTCCTGACAAAATACATAGTGGGCAGGAACTAATTTATTTTGCCGAAACCGAAATCTTAACCCGCCAAGTCTCGGGAACACCTGGCAAAATGATATTATACCAATGAAACAGAACGATTTTTACAACTTTCGTTAAGCCGAAATCAATCTCTTATGAACCATTATGGACAACTTGATAGTTTCAAATAGAATAACTATCTTTATCCCCGAAATTAAGAATTTAAAAACATGTAACTATGGAGCGAGAAATGAAACGATGCCCTTATTGTGGTGAAACAATATTAGCTGTAGCTAAAAAATGTCGTTATTGTGGTGAATGGTTGGACAAACCTTTAACAAAAGAAATAGCACAAGTGAGGCCCCCATTTGCTTCTTCTGTGGATTTTGCGAAGTCGAACATAGAAGACAAGGGAGTTAATAATGTTGATGAAGAGTTGGAAGAGAATATCCCAGGTTGGATAGAGTATTTCTTCTATCAGCCGTTCATCAAGCATTATTGTGATTTCAAGTCATCTATAGGGCGCAAGCATTTTTGGATTTGTATGCTTTGGACTGCGCTCTTTACTAATGCTATTTTTGGACTTGCATTTTTATTGGTAGATAAACATGTGACTTTTTTAGATTCGTCCCGTACACTATTGCAAATCTCGTTAGTGCTTTTAGTTGTAGAGCTGGCGATAATCATTCCTTCTTTGGCTTTGTATGTAAGACGTTTACGTGATGCAGAACTTTCTTGGAAGTGGGTTCTTAGTCTGTTTATTCCATATATTGGTCCTCTTATTTTGGTTATAAAACTCTGTAAGTCTGGAGATTTGGAATGTGGAACATCAAAAGCGAAGCCTATAGACTATATTGCCATTGTTGTTTGTTCATTATTAATAGTCTTTGGCTATTCACAAGGTTTGCCATATATGTTTGACACAATTAAGATGTGGCAGGAATATCCGTCCAAGATGAGTTCTCCAGACCTAAAGATGGAGGGTGAAGATACATTGGCTGTTGATACAATGGCTGTAAATAATCAGGAGGATATTGCAGAATCAGATGGTCCTGATGAAAGTGTGACAACTACAAATGTTGACTCAAATGATGACGAATATGCTTGGTTATGTATGCGGTATGCAGAACCAGAAGATTTGGAAAATAAAAGCAGCCATGAATTGCGTATAATGCGTAACTATATCTTTGCTCGTCATGGGTATATTTTCAAGAGTGATGATCTTAGGCAATATTTTAGTCAGTATGATTGGTACACGCCGATAAGTAGAAATGTTACTAAAGAATTGAGTAAAATAGAACGTGATAACATAAAGCTAATAGAGGCTTATGAAGATTAATGCATGTCCATTTGAAGTAGATATTTAAACTTGAAAATAATGAATATGGTAATATACAATCATTCACGCTATCTGAACATAGCGTTTTGGGGAGTCGTTTTAGGCGAACTGATAAGTCTTGCTCATGACTTTCATTTTACCAAGGGGCTTCTGTGGAAATTCAGTGCTACAATCCCCGAAAATTTGGGAACCTTGATATCTTTTGTATGTGGCGCCATCATTTGGATGTATTTGCAGCAGGCATGGGCCAACCACAAGGTATTTAAGACGGTATCCATCTCGTCGCTCATTGCCATGGAAGGCTTGTTTTGCTTGTTTCAGATTCTTGCAGACAAAAATTTGGACTGGGAGAGTGCGAGTGATGGGGCAACTCTATCGTTCATTCTTGTGCTTTTTCTCTTTTTTGCTTATTTGGCAATCAACCTATATGTTGGTATTGTTTTGATAGTGAAGAGTGAAAGTGCTTTACGTTGGGGTGGTATCTTGACTATTGTGGAATTATTGTTTGGGATAGTTCTCTTGGTGAGCGGTAATACCGACAATTCAGTACTTTCATTTTTTGATTCTTTATTATTGATACTATTGAACTTTTCCTTGAAAGAAGGATGTTTGGATGAATTGGATGAGGACGAGGTAGAGATTGGAATACTGCAATATGCCCAGATGGCTTATGTCTTGTTTATTCCTTTCCTGCTCATCTGTAGTGTTATGTTTTAAAAAAACTTTTAAATGCTAAATATTATGGAGCAAAAACAAAGAGATACCAAGCGTTGTCCTTATTGTGGCGAAGAGATTATGGCCACAGCCAAGAAATGCAGATATTGTGGGGAATGGTTGACAGGGGATATTCCTCCAACTTCGGTTCCACCTGTCTACAATGAACAACATGTTGACCCAATAGAATCTGATGAAACCAAGAGTCATAGTAGCCCCAATGTCGTAGCATCAGTGGTGGTTCTTGCTGTTGCCGCAATCTTGGCTGTTATCATAGCTGTTACCATGCATGCCAGTGGAGGTAGAATGAGTAATGATGGCAATGAGAATTACGCAGATTCTGTTATGGTAGATACGACTGACACGGAGTCAGACGAAACATATACGTCTTCCGACGACTATTCGTCGGATGAATCAAGCTCTGATAACTCTTATTCCCAGTCGTATGATGAAACTAATCCCTATTTTGAAACCTACTTGCGATGCAAGGGCAAGTTTATTAATGGAGGCACACCAATAGAATTGGAATTCTCCATTGACCAAGAAGGTGTTATTAATGGTGGAAGCGTTATTGCCCGTTTGAGTAATCAACGTTTTGATGACTTGTCGGGATGCCTTTCGGGCAACCACTTGGAGATGACCTTTGCCAATGGCAGCTCATCGGTGTCATTGGATATTGTGAGTGACGGCAAGATGACTGGTACAATCGAAGGCGATGAGGTAACCTTGCATTTCACCACGCAACATTCATAACATTCTAAATGATAAAGCTATGACTAAACGAATACGAACCTATGTTTTGCTGCTCATAACGCTATTTACCTTTTGTGGATGTTATGACCCCACTCCCTATCTTGGCACTTGGGTAACCGACATCGAGGAGGAAGATGGCTACGATGGTACCTTGAAACTGATGCTCAAGGAAGACGATAATATGGTGATAGAATTGCAGTTGGAAGGAACAGAGCAGATAGAAGGCTACGATGTCAATGTCACAATGACCATGAAGATGAAAGGTACATGGGATGCCGTAGCAGAAATCATGACGCTCGACATCGACCCTAGCAGCTTGATAACAAGGGTGGACGATGTGTCTTCCAGTAACAGCTATGCCAACTTGTTCTTGAATGCTTATCTTGCCAGTGCCTCCAACCGGTTGGCCTTAGAGAAAGAACTGGAACGTGAGTTTAAATACGAAATAGACGACATGAATGGTGACGTTGACATTCTCTCTGTCTCTCCAACCAAGATGGAATGGAAATATGACGATGGAGATATTGTAACCTTCCGTAAAAGAATCACAGAATAAAAATATCAAACTATGACAGAAAACGAAACAAAAACTTGTCCCTATTGTGGGGAAACCATCTTGGCCATAGCCAAGAAGTGTAGATATTGTGGCGAATGGCTCGATGAGCCACAGCCAAAAGCCAAGAAGACCAAAGAGTGTCCGGTGTGTGGAGAAGAGATAGATGCAGATGCTGTCGTTTGCCCAGTATGTCATGAGAATATTGATGATTATGAAAAACGGCAAAAGACTTCTAAATCTATAGCGGAAACAGGGCTAAGAACATCTGGTGACGCGATTACTTTTGAATTGTCTTCAAAGGATGATGAGACAGAAGATATTGAAGAAGATGGTGATGAAGAATCACTTCCATTATTTGTTAAATTTATTTTTTGTATCATTGCTTTTGTCGCAGGACTTGGCATAAGTGCCCTTATCATGCAAGCGTTGTTCTCTGACTCGCTAGTTAAACCACATTCGGTAGCACTGGCTACGGCAATTGCTTATGGAGTCTACTCGTTCTTGAGAAAACTGTATTTTACCTTCCACGGTTAACCCAAACTGAATATTAACTTTAAAAAAATAAAATTATGGAGAAAAACGAAATGAAGCGTTGCCCTTATTGTGGCGAAATGATTCTTGCAGTAGCCAAGAAGTGTAAGTATTGCGGCGAATGGCTTGAAAATTCAGAAACCATCATTGTTGATGACAAAGAAGAAAAGTTAGCTCCTGTAGTTCCTAAACTTGAAAGCAAGCCTGTGGCTGAGCCCACACCAGAACCTAAAGATGCAACAGCCGATAGTGATGATGAGGTTGTTGACACAGGATGTGGAGTCTCTGTTTCTAAGAGATTGGCTAAGCGAATAACTTGGGGACTAGTTGCCGTTGCCATTATTGCCTTTGCTTTCTTGGGATATGAAATACTTAGTGTAGATAGTAGAGAACTCACCATGTCAAAGATGGATGGCAGTTGGAAAGAATTGTCAACAGATGATGTTACTATTATGTACCAATTCAATAAAAATGGGGAGTTTACAGAGATGCGTACAATTGATGATGACGGTACAAAATATGGTAGTATGTGTACTGGGACATGGGAACTGAGCAAGCAAGGAATTCTTGGTCAATGTATAAGTATGAAGTACGATCTAGAGTCGTTAGTTGTAGATGGTCATAATGATGAAACAGGTGAAAATTATGATGAAAGTGACCCAATGGTAAGCGAAATGAAACAAACCCTTTATGAGATGTATCAAAAAGAGAATCTCGAAGTTGATAAGTATAAAGGTACGGATAAAGTATATGGGTTGAACAACCTAACTTTTAGCAATGATACCATAAAGCAAAATGGTAAATCTGTTATGGTTAAGATAGGCGATATCAATCGTTAAATCCAAACTATAAGGAAATGAAGAACAATAATTCGATTCTTATAACAATTGTCTTGGGAATATGTATCCTGATAGGTGCTTGGTATTTTCAGGTATTTACTGACTATGAGGTGCCAAGTCGTATATTGGCTGCAATTCTCGGTGTTGTTATTACTGCAATAATAACCCAATTGTTGTTGAGCAGTCAGACAAACAAGGAGGTGACTCTACGCCAAGAACAACAGAAATGGCAAGCAGAGCAAGATAAACTAAAACAGGACAGACAAAAAGAAATTGCAAAAGAAACGCGTGAATGGCAAGAACAGCAAGCTCTTAAAACAAAGGAGTGGCAAGAAGAGCAAGATAAGAAAACTGAGCAATGGCGTATTGATCATGATAGAAGCAATACTGTTTTCTGTGAGAAACTGAAAATCTATAAGAACTTTCTTGACACGTTGTATGGTGCCGTAAAAGACGAAGAACTGACAGATAAAGAAAAGATAGAACTGCAATATCAAACATCACTCGTTGCAATGCATTGCGAACCTGAGAATATCCTTAAACTCAGTGAGGCTGTCAAAAAAGTAATAACAATGATGTGTAAACCTGACCGACAAAGAAGTTCTAATAACAATGTACTGTTAGAGACCCTTTTTGATGTTGTCGAGGCGTTACGCAAGGATTTGTATGCCAAAGATGACATCAAGACATTCTCGGATGATGTGAGACAGCGAACAATCGACAATTTCAATGTCGCTTATAGTAATGCGAAAGAGGGCAATACAGATGTAAATGACAACAAACAGCACCTGTCTGTAGATTTGAATGTTTTGTCTGACATAAGTTGTATGCTTAAATCTGGCAAGATCGGATCCATGGAAGAAGTAAAACCAATAGAGTCCGGACTGTCGTCTGAAAAACAAAAGGCATATAATACATCAGAATGGAATTTGGCAGTTAAAGACTGGCAGAGCCAAGGTTGGGAGGTGAAAGCATTGGAAAGCGAAGACTGTCCTCTGGAGATAACTCGCAACGATGGCAATCCTGGCAAGATAGATATGGGGTTCTACAACGGTCATTATTATCTGCAGGCAGGGTACGAAGGTGACAGCAACTTCTCAAAATGCCTGAAATGGGACAATGGCGGCAGAAGACAATACGATTTGTGGTATGAGTTCCCTGCATTGTCTAAGGATGTTCCACAAGGCGGCTTTATAGACAAATTCAAGTCTTCGCCAGAACTGCAGCAATACATCATCAAGAAAGTGAACTACCTGATGGAAGTCATCAAGAAGGAACACCGCACTATCCAGTGGATGAAGGCCGTTGGCGAGCATAAGGACTGGCAAATCTTCACATGGTATTGGTCAACATTGGCTTGCGAATGGCAGAATGATGTGGAGGGCAAGGTGTATATGGACACCATGCCTGCGACAAAGACAGTTCGAAGGTGATTGTAAAGCTGGGCAACAGAGCCAACAACGTGGAAATGCTCAAACGGACATTGGAACGTATCGGACACGCTGATAAGACAAACGCTATTGACACTACCGACAACTGCTATGTGACAATAGCCACAATAGACTCTCTCGGACCTGACACAGAGGCCAATACAGTCGCTGGAAAACTGAAGGAATTGATAAAGGATATTACATATAAAAACATAAAGTAAAACATAAAACTGTTAATATTATGGGAAATGTATTTAGAGTAAGACCCGTGCGTGTCAAAAGAGCAAATGGGCAAGTATTGACTCCTGATATGGAGATTACAGTTACTACACAGTCATACACATCTGACCCTTTCTATAATGGAGCGAAAGAGATACAGGAGCAGTATATGCGTATGTATCAGTTCGACTACAAGAAGAGCAACTGTAGCAAATACGATTTCGAGTTTATGAAAATCGGTTAGTCTTTCCAAACAAAAGTGTGCGCCTCTCCTATATAGCTGCACACTTTTGTTTGAAATTTCCATAGTTCCAAGATTTTTCTTTAACACGACATACTTTTTCCTTTCTTTTGTGGAACGCTTCCAAGCCCTACCTTTTGTGTTCCGTCCCAATTCGTAAGTTGGTCGGCGCAGCCATTGGAGCCACCGAGTGAAACGTATGTGTCTGCACTACATGACATGTGGTCAACAAAAGCGAGAAAGTTGTCAATGGCGTTGTCTGTGAATTGAACTTCATTCGTGGCGAAGAGTTTTGTCCAACTGGTGACACATTCTTGCTTGAAGTCTGTAAAACCTTTCCACGACATACCAGATAAGAACCTTTTTGCTGCCGATTCTATACTGGCTTTAGAGTCCAATCCAATATTATGCTTTACAGCAGATGCCATAATGCCATAGTATATGGAAGCCGATTCTTTCTCGTTGAAGTTGACTCTATCTGTTTTTGCAAAGGATGATAAAGCTTCATGTCCCTCATGGATGAACTTGTCAAGCACTCCTATGTATCTATTTTGCCGAGCCATGCTTTCACGTTTGGCTTCGGCTTCTTGCCGAGCCTTTTCTTTTGTTTCTTTCTCCTTACGTGCTTCCACTCGTCTCAATGCGTCTGTCATTTCTGGCTCTTGCCAAATGGCATTCCAACGAGCCTTCAAATCATTGTACATTTCCATAAGTGTAGTATTATAACTTTTGGCACTGGCGAGTTCTTCCTTCGCACAGACAAGTTGAGTAGTCACTCGCTCCACAGCCTTCTCGTCAAGTTGAGAGATGTGTTGTTTGACTTTGTTGTTTTCTGCCTTTAGCGCATCATTCTCGGCACGAAGCGACTTGTTCTCCTCTATCTGCTTATTGAGATTCTGCATATAGTAAGTGTATGTCTTGTTGACAGACTTGCGTACACCTTCATTCTGTTTGTCACGTTCTGCATTGATGGCTACGACAAGAGCTTTGATAGCTGCGTTAATGTTGTTTACACGCTCCTCACGCCATGCCTTTTGTCCGATAAGAGCAGGAATAGGGATGGCAAGTTCTTTCTTTACGGCATTCATCGCTTCTTGAACAGGAACCTTGATGTTGAGAAAAGGAATGGTCAACTCCTTCTTGTCGATTGTGGCAAGCACTGCATATTTCTCCACTTTGTCAAGAGCGACTTTCGCCTGACGTTCAGCTTCAAGCACCACCTTGTTCTTATGCTTGCGTCCTCGCTTCTCTTCCTCTGAAAGTTCATCATAGGAGAAGCCTCTTGCCAAGCCATACTTATGCCCTACCTTGTTGTAATAGTCAGTATGCAGTTGGGAAAGGTATTGTGATTTGTCCTTTGCTCGCTCTCCCCACACTTTGGCATAAGAGACCCTTTCAACAACACCCTTTGCCGCTTCCGATTTTGTGTAGTTGTCACGTTCTTCTTTTGGAAGTGCTCTCCATTCCTTGGTAGAGAGAACCTTTTCTGGATTATCCTTGTGAATGTACTTGCTTCCGATGCGCCCACGTTTCCTTACTTGTTCAACAGGCACGGTCTGCACATGGGCATGGATGCTTGTCTCGTCACAATGCACATCAAAGCCGATGACATTCTCTTCTCCCCATTTCTCACATGCAAAGCGGTAGGTGTCCAATGCCCAGTCATAGATGCCTTTTTGCAATACAACCTTGCTGTGGTCAGCATTTGGATCTGATGTGTTGAGTTTCTGTTCACCAAAGGCAAGCCTGTTAAGCACATCATGGTCACCACTGAAGATGATGCCGACAGTGCAGTTCGGACTGTTCCTTGAAACTTGGTCGGGACGCTTGGCATCCATATACGGCTTGAAGCCAAATTCATCAAGTCTATGCTGCAAGCGTTCATGCAACGGCACAGACTGGGAACCAAGAGGCACTATCTTTCCACCCTTGACTATCTCAAAGTTGAGTCTCTTGCGTGAGTAGTTATAATGGTTGTTCTTGTCTATGTCCGCGTTTTTGAGTTGGTAACGCTTCTCGTCCCAACCTCTGCGCTCCGCCTCGTTGCCCACTTGGGACGAGAACGATTTCTTGTCTGTGCCTACATGGATGGCGGCACGTGGTATGTTTCTTTCCATAAGAATCTTGTTTGAGTTTGTAACATTGTTATAGTATGATTGGAGACAGGTCTCGGGCGGAGCCTGAGCATAATAGAAGGACTTTTTAAGTGAACAGCGTCAGCAAGTGAATCTAAAAGTCCCTATTATGTTTAGGACTTTTGTGAAAGTCCGTCACGCAAGCGTGCCCGCAGATCCTTCCCCACTCTGCTATGACTCTTCCACCAACACCAACCCAAGACTGTCTATCAGATGTTGGAGTGGCGGATGTTGCTTTATCAGCCTTTGTAGCACCATCTGCGGTGTTTCCGTCATCAATAGGAAGTCGGCAATGTCAAGACCTTTGGTCTTTTGTTCATCGGTGGCATTGTCTTCTAAGATGTTGCTTATGACAACCCTTTTGCAAACAGATTGCAGCAATGGAATTTTTGATTTCCATTTGTCCGTTGCTCCAAGGTCTGGAACCAAAACAACCTCCCGACCGCTTAGGACTTCGACTGCATCTT
>ERZ1026878.875-NODE-875-length-20750-cov-10.420053_pt1 | contig 20750 bp, 20 predicted proteins | sample MGYA00380169_ERZ1026878 | MGnify/ENA primary metagenome ERZ1026878 (study PRJEB33269, sample SAMEA4719805) | human gut metagenome | biome: human-associated habitat; feature: organic feature; material: feces | place: Cameroon | collected 2013-10 ...
TAATTAAATTTACTGTATATATAGTGGGAGTTATAGGGGGAATTTGCGGAATTATAGCAAGCGTTATGTACATATCAAACCAAGCAACAATTGGGTTAAATAAATGCTTTGGATACTTTGGAAATTTGTACAATCATTTAAATAGCTCCATGCAGGATAAGATAAACAAAGGATTAACAATTGTATTCTTGGCTATAATGCTGGTGTTATTTTCAAGCAATATTCCGAATATTTGCAAGGGAGAGAAAACAAAGATACAAAAGCTAAAAGATCTTTTGGTGAATATATTAATGATGATAGCAATTGGTTGGCTGATTTTAACCGTTGTTAACGCATATGGTTAAATATCTATATAGTTATTATTCAGAGGTGTTAAAGTATGGTTTTTCATTTGATTGTAGAAAATTTTGGCAAGGTGCAGTTTGCAGACATAGAGTTAAGTAATATGGTTGTATTGGTAGGAAATAATAACAGTGGAAAAACAATGCTGATGCAATTGATTTATGGATTACAAAAAAAATTAGTAGACTTGCCAATTTCAACAGAGGGAAGTGAAACTTCGGATTTACATGGTCAGTGGCTAGTTCGTTGCGCGCAAAATTGGTTTGATGTTATCATATATAATGTCAATGAGTATTTACAAAGTAATAAGGAAAATATAGTAAGAGAAATATTTGGAACAAATATTCCGATTGGAAGTTTGCAAATTTCTTTGGATGATGCTGAAAACACATATTATGTTGGTAGTATGCCAGAATTTTCAGATGAGAGTCAGTCAGATCAGGGGATAAGTGTTGATATACGAGAATATGAAAATGGTATAAATAAACGCTTTTTTGAAGTGAACATATGTGGAAAAAATACACTAGAAGACGCGATACAGCAAATTTTAACATTAATTTGGAGAATTATTTTAACTGATGACGTTGGAATAGAAAAAAATCAGCTTTTTTTACCGGCATCTCGTTCCGGATTGCAGTTATTATATCGATACTATTTTGCAGAAGAAACAAAGCGAGACATGGTTCTTCCGATGAAGGATTTTCTACGTTTTTTGCAGCTATACGCTCCAGATATTCAGTTGGATGTTTCACGAAGTAACTTATTGGAGTTTGGAGAATCGCATATGTTGCAAGGAAAGGTTTTTCAAAGAGAAAATGAGATGTTTTATATTGAAAATCAGAATGGAAAAGAAATTCCACTTTATATAGCATCTTCTATGATTCATGAACTGACTCCATTTGTTATGGCTCTTACTTCGACACAAAAGATTAATTGGTTATTTTGCGATGAGGTCGAAACTAGTTTGCATCCTTTGATGCAGCGAGAGATGGCAAGATGGCTGATTCGTATGGTAAATGAAGGGATGCATGTGATTATCAGTTCGCATAGCGATACAATGGCAAGCAGATTAAACAATTTACTGATGTTAACTGCTTTAATTAGGAAAAAAGCGAATTATATGATTTTAGAGGAACTTGGATTGGTAGAGGCGGATTTATTAAATCGTAATGCGGCGATAAGTGTTTATGAGTTTCATAGTAATGAAATGGAAAATTCGATTGTGAAAAAATTAAAATTTATAAGTTGTCCATTAATGGGATATGATTTTCAACTTTTTAGCAAAAATTTGGATAAGTTATATGATGAGGCTGATAAAATAACGGGCAATTAGATGGAGATAAAGGCAAGCAGATTAAAAAAGCATGTAGAGTGTGAAAAAAGAAAATTATATAAATTTGTTGGGGATAATATAGTTCCTGTAAAAGAAAATCAAGCGGATGGCAGTATTGATATTGTTTTGCTAAAATATTATATGCAGGATGATGAGGAAGGATATTTCTCTAAAGAATATATTCCAGAGGGAATGAAAAAGGATGGGGCAAAAAGCTTGGATATAACTGCTTTTGTGATTAATCATGATAAAAAGTGTATTCGTTGGATTTTGTATGATATGAAAGGCAAGTTGGCGGGAGAAACTACAACAGTAGATATATGCGATAAGTGGAATGCTGGATTAGATTATATTTAGACAAGTGTTTTGAATAGATTATCTGATTATAAAATTGAATCGAATCTTGGAGTTATTGCAAGAGAATATGATAGGAATAGGATGAAGCGGTTACAAGAAAAATATGAGGGACTATGTCATGAAATTGATGAGAAGCAGTCAGAATTACCAATTGCTATGCGCAAGAGAAAAACGAATATTTCAAAGTATAAAGCAATTTATAGAGCAAGTGAAATGATATTGAATGGAAAATTTTTACAACAGAATGGGGAGAATACATATGATATACATGTTAAACTGCTTCGACATGTAACGGAATTAGTTTATCAGACTGAATTGATTGTCTAGGAGGACAAGATAGAATGAATAATTTATTGGAAGTGAAATTTGAACAATTTAAAGATGATTTTGAACTGAAAGGACAATCATCAGAGTCCTGTTGGATACGATATGTGAATTATCAGTTTTTTTCACAGTTTCAACAGGGAAGGTTGGATACGGATTCAGATCTGTTAGAAATGATTTGTGTTAATTCTTCGAAGTATTCGAAGATACAAGGGGTTCTTTTTTTGCTGAATGATCAGATACTATGCGAAAAGAAGGATATAGATGATATTTTACAGCGTGAAAAGAAAGGAATATTGGAATTATATTTTCTTACATTTGATGCAAATGGAGGGGGCGTTCAGCAAGTCGAAACTCTTTTCCAAAATATTGAATCAATGACAACTGATGAAAAATGGATTGAAATATTGTCATATGCTATGTCTCAAAAAATTATGCTTAAATGGCGGGATAATCCGGTGTTAAATTTTGTTATTTTTAATGATGAACAAAAGAAAATTCAACCACTCAGTAGCGATGTAAGTAAATGTTTTTCGGATGTTCATTATACTAAGATAGATAGAAATGCACTATTTGACATTGTTAAATCTAATGAAAATAGTTATGAAGTAGAATTAGATTGTACTTCTTACCTACCAGTATCTACTGGAAAAGAGAAAATTGCAAATATGTTTATTACAAGTGTTACCGCTTTAGAGTTAATAAAGCTGATAACTACATCAGATGGAGTGTTGCGAAGAAATATATTTGATGACAATGTAAGGGATTCGCAGGGGTTTTCTTCTGTTAATCAGGAAATTTTTTCTACAATTAAAGAGTTCCCTAGTCGTTTTATATTATATAATAATGGAATTACTATTGTATGTAAAAAGGCAAGTATTAATTATGGAAAAGCTGTTTTGGTAGACCCACAAATTGTAAATGGATGTCAGACTTGTAGCATGATTTATCAAGCATATCGAAAACAAATTAATCTTAATGAAGTTCAGGTAATTGCTAAAGTTGTTGGAGCCAATGAGGATGATGTGACGCAAGGGATTGTTCGAGGTGCCAATAGACAGAATATTGTATATGAAGAGGCATTTGAAACAATAAAAAGTTTTCATAAGGGGTTAGAAGATTACTTTGAGATTAATCAAGTGCCAGGATATGAGAAAATTTATTATGAAAGACGTTCTAGGCAATACGCTGACAATATTCAGATTAAACCACGACAAAAGATTAGTTTTCGAAGTTTGATACAGAGCATGGTTGCTTTATTTTTGAATCATGTGGAGGATAGCCATAGACACGAATATACATTGCTGAAAAAATATGGTGAGTTATTATTTCTTGACACACATAAATATTTACCATACTATTTGGCTGGTTTTTTGTATTTGATGGTGGATGGTTTGTTTAAAGAACGTAAGCTTCCAAAATCACTGAACGGTTATAAGATGCATATTATGTTGCTGATTAAAGAAATGCAAGGGGGAGCCTCTCCTGATTTATCATCGGAAGATGTTGTGTTATATTGTGAGCATTTGTTACAGACTCTGGAAAATGGGAAAATAGAAAAATGTGCATTGGATGCTTGTGAGAAATTTAATGAGGTAACGAAGAATTGGATTGCGCTTAAAGGCGATCAGTATAAATATGGCATTAAAGATAATGCTGAATTCCGTAGTTTCTTATTAAAAGAAATTCGAGGAACTGTATCTGAAGAAGATGTGAATGCAACTTATACGGGATATGTTTTGAATGTTGATTTGGATAAGCACAATACATTATATGGATTTATCGAGCGAGAACCGGAAAATATTTTTTTCCATGAATTTGATAATTCAAATATAGACAGATCTTATATTGGGAAAAAGGTGAGTTACAAAATTGCGCGAAATGCAGGGCAGGAGCGCGCTATTGATGTGAAGTTGATAGATGTATAATTTAGAATAAGAACCTAGATGTGAAGATGAATAAATATATAATTTATGAAAGTGTTAGCAGATATTCAAGAGAGAGAGTACATGAAATATGAGTGATTATAGTGATGTGAAGTGGAAAGACAACGGAAAATTAAAGCTGATGATCATTGTTGGCACGCGTCCGGAGATCATCCGTCTTGCAGCAGTCATCAACAAGACGCGGAAATATTTTGATGTGTTGCTGGTGCACACCGGACAGAATTATGATTATAACCTTAATGGAGTTTTCTTTAAGGATCTGAAGCTTGCGGATCCGGAGATTTATCTGAATGCAGTAGGGCAAGACCTTGGGGAGACGATGGGAAATATTATTTCGGAGTCTTATAAGGTGATGGCTGCGTTGCAGCCGGATGCGGTTCTTGTTCTTGGTGATACGAATTCCTGCCTTTCTGTGATCGGAGCGAAAAGGTTACATATTCCGATTTTCCATATGGAAGCTGGAAACCGCTGTAAGGATGAGTGCCTTCCAGAGGAGACCAATCGACGGATTGTTGATATTATTTCGGATGTCAATATGGCGTATTCGGAACATGCAAGACGGTATCTTGCGGATACAGGTTTGCCGAAGGAGCGAACCTATGTGACAGGCTCACCGATGGCTGAGGTTCTGCATAATAATTTGAAAGAGATTGAAGCATCGGATATTCATGCAAAGCTAGGCTTAGAAAAAGGAAAGTACATTCTGTTGTCTGCACACAGGGAAGAAAATATTGACACGGAGAAGAATTTTACATCGCTTTTTCAGGCAATCAATCAGATGGCGGAGAAGTATGATATGCCAATTCTGTATTCCTGCCATCCGCGCTCACGCAAGAGAATCGAAGCGTCTGGATTTCAGCTGGATCCGCGTGTGATTCAACATGAACCGTTAGGTTTTCACGATTACAATTGTCTGCAGATGAACGCGTTCTGTGTTGTTTCGGATTCTGGTACGCTGCCGGAGGAATCATCGTTCTTCACTTCGGTGGGTCATCCGTTCCCGGCGGTCTGCATCCGCACGTCAACGGAGAGACCGGAGGCTTTGGACAAGGGTGATTTCATCTTATCGGGTATTGATGAGAAGGGATTGCTGCAGGCTGTCGATGTGGCTGTGGAGATGAACAAGAATCGCGACCTCGGTATTCCGGTTCCGGATTATACGGATGAGAATGTATCGGATAAAGTTGTGAAGATTATCCAGAGTTACACGGGTGTGGTAGACAAGATGGTATGGCGTAAGGAATCGTAGATGATTCGGTTTATGACAGGCAAGGTGGAGGCTTTTGATGAATATTTTGGTTACGGGCGCAAAAGGAATGGTGGGAACTGCTTTGGTCAATAATCTGAAGAATATCAGGGATTGCAAGAATCAGACCAGACCAAACATCCTTATTGATGAAATTTATGAATATGATATGGATTCTACGAAAGCAGAATTAGAGCATTACTGTGAGTGTGCTGATTTTGTTTTTCATTTAGCGGGCGTGAATCGACCGGTAGATCCTGATGAATTTATGAGGGGCAACTTCGGTTTTACATCGGAGTTGCTTGCTTATTTAAAGAAATATAAGAACAAGGCGGCGATCATGCTTTCGTCTTCGATTCAGGCTACGCTTTCGGGGCGATTCGGTGATTCGGAATATGGAAGAAGTAAGCTTGCCGGAGAACAGTTGCTTCTCGACTATGGGAAGGAAACAGGCGCGAAGATAGCGGTCTATCGTTTTCCGAATCTTATGGGGCATAGCAGACCAAAGTATAATTCTGCGGTCTCGACGTTCTGCTGGGCGGTTGCAAATGATGAACCGTATGTGGTAAATGATCGTTCAACCGAGCTGGAGCTTCTGTATATTGATGATCTGGTAGAGGGAATGTTTGATCTGCTGGAGGGAAAGGAGCAGCACTGTACTTTTGACGGAGTCGAAACGGTTTTATGTGATGAGGGACAGTATTGCTGCGTTCCGGTCACGCACAAGGTTACTTTGGGAGAAATTGTTGATCTGCTCGAACAGTTTAAGCAGCAGCCCAAGACGCTTCTTATGCCGAAGATGCCGGACGGTTCTTTTGCAAAGAAACTGTTTAGCCTCTATCTTACCTATCTTCCAAAAGAAAAGTTCGCATATCCTTTGAAAATGAATGTGGATGACCGTGGTTCCTTTACAGAACTAGTGCATACGCAGGATTGCGGACAGGTTTCGATCAATATCAGTAAGCCGGGAATTACGAAGGGACAGCATTGGCACAACAGTAAGTGGGAGCTTTTTATTGTTGTGTCAGGGCATGGCTTGATCCAGGAACGAAATATTAATACTGGGGAGACTGTGGAGTTCGAGGTCAGCGGGGAGAAGATCGAGGCGGTCTATATGATTCCGGGATGGACGCACAATATTATTAACCTGAGTGAGACGGAGAATCTGGTTACGATCATGACCTGTAATGAGGTGTTTGATAAGAGGAGACCGGATACATTTGGGGAAGAGGTTTGATATGACTAAAATTGATGATATTGTTTTTAACTATAATTTGCAAATGAATGAATTTCGTAATGAACTTGCATTGGATAAGGCGTTGAATCAAGACGAACTTACTTATGACGAAATCTCTGAGAGAGAATATGATCATGTAAATTTTGGCTTTTGTTATGGAGATGATATTCTGGCAAGAAATCATTTTTATATGCAAATACGAAATTTAGAAAAGATTAATATCGATAAAGAAGCATATCTTAATATTGCCTGTGATGATTTGGATAATTATGTGTTTGCTTGCCGATTCTGTGAGGAAGACTTAGATATTGAAATATATAAGCGTCAGATAAAGCGCATGATAGTATTGATATTGGCCAATGGAGGTCAAGAATCAATTTACAAAAAAATTAAAGAATTGTATAAAGAGACAATTCAGGATTACAACCAAGACATTAGTGTAGATAGCGATTTCTTTTTAAATTTTTTTGAGTTATATGAAAGATATGGCGATTATATGCTTTTTGTAAAAAGGATACGGATTGGGCTTTGAAATTTTATGAACTGGCCTCATTGGACTGGTATGATATAGAAAATCAAAAGGATTGGCATATTATATTCAGGAAAGTTCGCTGGAATATATGTTGGATGTGATTTGGAAAAATGCTGATATTATCGAGTTTGATGATATAACGCGACAGAACATTTTTAAAAGTATTCGAAAAAATCATAGCAAAACCCTTGCTCCAATACGAGAATATATAAACAAGGTAGAAGAAAATGAGCAAGTATTTAAAAATTGCTTTGATTTGTTGAAAGTAAGAGAGTATACAAAAAATATTGCAGGATTCCTTAAACGAGATAATTCAGATAAAACAGAGTTAGCTTATTATACCAGTGTTGATACTTTTTCCTATATGTTGCCATTTAAGGCTGCGGAAGGCATGTTGGGAAGACTTTCAATCATGAACATAGCATATATGAATGATCCGAATGAGGGAAAAACATTGCAAAAATATTTGTTTTCAGGACAGATCCCCTTTGAAGGAGACGGAAAACGGCGAAAAAATGCAAGATATCCGTATGTATACATAAAGTGCTTTACACCACAAATTGATTTTTTGCCAATGTGGGAAATGTATGGGGATCATGCGCAGGGATGTTGCTTGGTAATTGATTGGAAAAAAATTGGTGAAGCAGGAACGGATGTACCTTTATATAATGTGTGTTATTTGAGTAAGGTTGGAAAAGAATATAAGGTTGAGCAACAATATAATATGAATTTGAATTCATGCAAAAAAATTGAACAAAATTTGAAATTGTTATCTGAGTTGTGCAAGCTGATATTGAAAGAGGATTATGAAACGTTGCTTCCATTACAGAATATTTTAAATGAAATTTTATATTTGTTTAAAGATGTCAGTTATTCATATGAACGAGAAGTGAGGATATGTTATCAATATCCAGAAGTTAATTCTGAGTTTGAGCATACGCCTGGAGCATTTGGCAAATTGTATGTAGCCACAAATTTTCTGATTAACTTGAAAGAGATAATATTGGGACCAAAATTTTTGAATAGAACTGACGTAATGCCATATTTGCAGGAACAGGTTGATATCATGTGTCAAAAACTTGACATGAATGTGCCAAAAATTACATCGTCAGATATAGCATTAATGTAGGAATTGATAATAAATTATTTTTCACATATAATTAGTAGTGTAAACAGAAAAATGATTTTAAGCGAAAAATGAAAGGATACAAATATGGGAGCTGATAAGCAGATGGAAATTCAAAGTTTGAAATTGACGAATTTTCGTGGGATAGAGCAGGCAGAATTGGCTTTAGATGGTAAATCGGCGGTTATTTATGGTATTAACGGCATGGGAAAGTCAACTGTTTTGCAGGCATGTAGTATCCTATTCTTCAGAATACTAAATATGCTGACCGAATCAGATCTTGGTAGTGATGGCAAGGTGAAAATTGAAGATTCTGATATAAAAATAGGTGCTCAAACGGCTCGTATATCTATGCAGTTAAATATAGACCATACAATATACCCTTATTTTCGTAGCGCGGAATCAAATGGAAAAAGGATACATTTGGTAGGGGAGGCAAAGCGTATAGTTGAGCAATTTAGAAGATTGTATGTGGGACAATATATGGTTTTGGAAGAGGAAGAAACGGATGAGTCCGATAGGGAAAGTACCAGAGAGTTAGTATTTAATGAAAGTAATATGCCAATATATGCGTCATATGGTGTAAATCGTTATGTATCGGATCGCAGAAATAAGGTTTTAAAAAAGGACATAAAATTAGGTGGAAAATTGGAGGCTTTGAGGGATGTTTTTGATCCAACCATCAATTTTCAGTTATTTTTTGAATGGTTTCGAGGACGGCAGGAGTATGAGAACAGTAAAAGAGTGGAGAAAGAGTCTTTTAAGGATGCACAATTATCCGCGGTGCGAGAAGCTGTTTTAAAGATTATGGACAATGATTTCTCTGATATCAAAATTAAAATTGATGATGAAGATGCACAGATGGTCGCTGTAAAACACCATACAGAATTGAGTATTGCTCAATTATCGGAAGGTGAAAAGTGTGTTTTGGCGATGACGGGGGATTTGGCTCGTAAATTGGCAATCGCGAATCCTAGTAGAGAAAATCCGTTGGAAGGGGAAGGTGTCGTACTGATTGATGAGGTGGATTTACATCTGCATCCTTCGTGGCAGGGACGTATGATGCCTCTTCTGTTTCGTACATTTCCGAATATTCAGTTTATAGTTACTACACATTCGCCTAAAGTTCTTAGTGAGATTAAAGATGAGGCTAATATATTTGAAATTTATCAAGATGGAAATGCTATAAATGTGCGGAAACAGAATTCTATGAATGGATGGGATATTAATCACATTATGCATGATTTTATGCATACAGATATTTTAAATGAGGAAACCCAAAAGTTAATTGATGAAATTTATAATTGTATTGAAAACGAAAATTTGGATCAGGCAGAAGGGCTTGTTGACCAATTGGCAAGAATTACAGATGAAATGAATGTAGAAGTTGTCCGTGCCAGAACACTAATTCATAGGAAACGATAACATGAAAACGATATACAAAAATGATGAACCACAGGAAATTTTGCAGTGGAAAAGTAAATTTAAAAATAAAAATGGAAGAGTGCCGACGTATTCTGATTTAAATGAAGTTGAAAATTTACCTCATAAAATTCTCTTGAAGAATAGTTTGTTATCAGAGCAAGGGCATATTTGCTGCTACTGCTGTAAACCTATTAGGACAGACAATTCGCATATTGAACATATTCGTCCGAAAGAAAGGGATGAATATAGGGCAATATCGTTAGAATATGAAAATTTGTTAGCATCTTGTCAGGGATACCATGATCGGGAAGAAAATTGTGGTCATAGCAAAGACAATGCATTTAATGAAACCGAGTACGGATTTGCGGACGGGGTTACGGAAGTTTGCGGAGTGGTATAAGGAGTTTTATAGTTAGAAAGTATTCTTTACAAAGATAATAGTACACGCATGGATAAAATAGTAGTATATTTGTATAAATGGATAAAACAGTGATTAAAATGATAATATCATGTAGGAAATATGTGATAGGAGGAACCCGTGGAATTTAATATTAACAATGTATGTAAAGTGAACAAGGCTGACATTACAGCGAATGGAATTACAGTTATTGCTGGATATAATGATACCGGAAAGTCTACTATTTTGAAATCAATTGATGTTTTTTTGAAAACTTTTGGAAAAAAGCAAGAAAATATTGAATCAGAAAGATGGAATAGTATTTTTCAGCTGTTGGTGCAGAAGCAAGAACTTCTTAACCAAATAAATCCTCAGGTTGGGCTTGGAAGATCGGTTTATGTCCTCTGTGAAGAATTAAATAAAAATAGGTGTGTTGATGCAATCGAATATTCGTATTTTAAAGATGTTTATTTGAAAGTTATTCGGGAGTATCTTCAGTATGGAGAAAGTTCTATAGATGAAAAGAAATTATGTTCAGATTCATTTATAAAGGAACTTTATGATGGAATAGATGAAATTAAGAGGCGACCTCTAAAGAACTATTGGGGCTACCATACTTTGATGGATCTGCGAAGTGAGTTTAGTGGAGCATTGGTTAATTTAATAAACCATAAAGCATCAATGATTTCAAGTGGAAACCATCGAGAACGAAAAATTGTATTTGAGGGAAATAGTTTGCATGTAGAAGGCGATGGAATTCCATCAGGTAATATTATTTATATGGAAACTCGAAATTTGCTGGATGATTTAGGAACCAGATCCAGGCAGCCGTTTGATAGTTTGAGAAGATATCTATATAAGGAGCCGAAGATTGAAGCCCTCGAGCAATATGATACGCTTGAACAGAATAAGAAAACATTAAACGAAATATTTAAGGTGGTTTTGCATGGAAAACTGATGAAGGATGACGATGTTATAAAATATCATGATGATCAGATAGATGAACTGATTAATTTACGAAATGTCGCATCAGGTATGAAATCTTTACTGATTATACAAAGATTGGTAGAGAATGGATCATTGACTTCAGGATCCTGGCTTTTGATTGACGAACCGGAAACGAATTTGCATCCGGAATGGCATATTAAGATGGCTGAGATTTTAGTTTTGATGAAAAAGGAAATGAATATTAATGTTATCGTATCATCACACAGTGCATATTTTATTCGTGCATTGGAAGTGAAACTGGCATCAAATCAAATGTTGGAAAGTGGAAATTTTTATCTTATGGAGAAAAATGGAAAGATGTTTGATGCTGTGGAGGTGAGCAAAAATACAGAACGAATTTACGAACAATTATATAAGCCATTGGAAGAATTGTAATAATATAAAGGGGAACAGAACAAATGACAAAAGTAAATTTGCCTGATGAGAAGGTGACGTTAGAAAAATGTTCTGAAAATGATAACGGGGAAGCTGTTACACATTTGCAAAATATGGTATATTGTTTTGATGATATAAGTCAAGATGAAGGAGACAAGTATCGAAAAAAGAAAAAAATGTATTCTGCGGACGGAATTCATATAAATGATAAAGGAGAATTATTCTTTTTCGAATTTAAAAACACGCCGCATAGTCATATGCCTTGGCCTGTTGTCATGCGAAAGATGCATGACAGTATTTTAACTTGGCAGGTTTGTCAAGCGTCGAATGAGTCTTTAGATGATTTAATGAAAAAGAGTACATTTTTTGTAATATATAATGATAGTCATTATGAGGGAGAGAGAAAAAATCCAAGTGTTTCAATAGAAAAAATGAAGGAACGGATGAAATGTTTGGCAAAACAGTCAGATGAGCCATTATTAGGAGGTCTTGGGTTATATTTGAATTCATTTTATAAAGAAATACATACAATAGATGTTGATACATTTGAACATGGATATGTGAATAAAATATTCAAAAACATTAATATGGAAGGATAAGAGTATTTTGTTTAGAAAAGTTTCAGGAATCAAAATGATTCCTGAACGAGACGTTTGATGTGGAGACATTGATCGGAAGATACCATGCAAACATTTACTCGGAAAATGAGTGTATACAGATTGTTGAGGATCCGGTTAATAATCCCGTTATTTGGATATTTGCCGTGCTGCGATATGATTTTTCAATTCCGAAAGCGGACAGAAACGATCCAAGATGGTTTGCAAACGAATCAGATGGTGTTATGTGAAGAATGCAACACAATGAGCAGGTAAACCGTTTCTTGTGGAACATTAAAGGAAATGGCAATTCGGAATATACCGATATGGAATGGCTTGCAAAGAAAATTTGTGAAACGGTTTTAAATAAAGTAGGAAATCCCCGAAAGAAAGCTTGGGATAAAATCTGGAAAGATGCATTTCAAATGGAAAATGAAAAGAATAACGGTACGGTGCAGTTGTTTGGAGAGACTGCGATGCTTTCTGCCTTTAAGGCTTTGTATGTAACCGGAATTTCAACAGAAAATTGGATCCGGATGATAAAGTTTTATTTTGTGCAGGAGGAAGCACAAGCCATCACCGTAGATATGATCGAAAATCTTAACTTTGTGTCACTGATGAACAAAGATGTTCTGATTGCCGTGGCAAGGGGATTTGTACAATGTAAAGTGGTGGGAAATATGAATGAACAGAAAGCTTTTGCGCGGTTCTTAAAAAATTATTTACAGGCAATCTGGGGGTTGGGATATGCCAGAAGAAGAGGAGACTGGTATATTGCCGGTATGTATTCGGAAGAACTGTTACAGAAAAAAGAGTTTGTTGTGGAGGTTCTTGCGGATTATAGGCGTGCGCTGCAAGATGGAGAGCAGAGTGCGTTATTTACGCAAATGAAAGAGGAATTTCAGCTTTTGGTGCAGTTTGTGGATAAACTTTTAGCTGTTATCAGACATAACCGATCTTTAAAGGCTAGGAAGATGCAATGTAAGACTGGGGAGCCAAGAATCGTTTATGAACACGATGATCTGCTTCGGAAATTAAAAAAAGAAGTTTTAAATTTTGATTCGGTAAATGAGGTGGAAGGAGCAACTTTTATCAAAGAACTTGAGCAGTTGTATCGTGAAGGCAAACTAAATCCAGAAGAGTATCGGATTATAGAGGAATTGCTGCTGAAGAAAGGATGAATGAAGTAAAAGCTTGCATTTGAAATAAAAAAGAAGTACACTCAATTAAGTACACAAAAATAAGAATTGGAGAAATTACAAATGGAAAATCAGGTAAGGGAGATTTCACTTCGCCAGTTATTCTGGAAAGTGATGATGGGATGGAAGTTATGGATTTTATGTGCGGTGTTGTTTGCAATTTTACTTCCGGGAGTGAAGTATGCAAAGGACGTGCGGGCATATCATGCGGCACAGCAGCCGAAGGATGAGAAGCAGGAACCGACAGTTGTTCTTACGGATGACGAGCAGCAGCAGATCGATGATGTAAAGAGTTTAAAACTTTTAATTGAAAAAAACAGCAATTATATGCAGAATTCGATTCTGATGAACATTGATCCCTATCAGGAGCACAGAATGGAATTACAGTATTACATAGATTCTGATTTTGTGATGAATTACACGAAGGACAGCAAGAAAGATTATACATCCGCGATTGCAAATGCTTATGTGGATTATGCCAACAGTGGCGTGGATCAGAAAACGATATGGAAAGATGTTTCTACAAAGTCGGAAGATAAGTATCTGGCAGAACTTGTGTCTGCATATAATAACTCAGATAATACATTTTCTGTGATTATTAAGTATACAGATAAAAAGGGTCTGGAAAGTGTGGCAAAGCAGATACAGAATGAACTGGAAAAGAAGCAACCGGAATTCAGTAAACGTATAGGCGGACATAAGCTCGTATTAGTATCAGAAAATTATCAGATATGTACCGATTCGGATCTTGCAACTTCTCAGGGGGATGTTTCGAATCTGATCAAATCCTACAGGGATCAGATTACTACTCTTAAGTCTGCTATGTCAGAGGATCAGTTGAGTGAACTGGAGCGAGAGGAAAATTTGGAGTCGGATGACAAGGAAGAGTCTGCAGCGGTACAGGTTGCTGCTCCGGCTTTGAGCAAGAAATATGTGGTACTTGGTTTTGTGATGGGAGTATTTCTTGCCGCATTGTATTTGGTTTGTATTGCTGTATTATCAAACAAGCTGCAGGCAGCAGAGGAATTGGTGCGATACTATAAGATGCGTCAGTTTGGTATTATCACCAGGGAGCAGCGCACAAAGGGAATTACTGGATTTTTACTGCGCATCAAGTATCGGAATCAGAAGATGCTTTCTCCGGAGGCATCCCTGCAGATGGCTTCTTCAAATATTGAACTGTATTGTAAGAATGAAGGAATTACAAAGCTTTTCCTGACAGGTTCAGAGATTGAGCGAATGAAGAAAGAATGGATCACAAAGCTGACCGAACATCTGAAAGCAAGTGGTATTCAGGTGGTATATGGGGAGAATATCTGTTATGATTCTGCAGCGATGCGTGAAGCTTCGGAAGCTGGCCATGTCGTGTTAGTGGAGATTACGGATACATCGATCTATCAGGAGATTGAAAAGGAACTTCGCATGTTAAAAGACTGGAATGTTGATGTCATTGGATGTGTAGGAGTGGAATAAAGAACAATGGGAAAATATTTCGGAACAGACGGCTTTCGCGGTGAAGCCAACAAAGTATTAACCGCGGATCATGCATATAAAATTGGACGTTATCTGGGCTGGTATTACAACCAGAATCACAGGGGACGGATTATTATCGGAAAGGACACGCGCCGCAGCAGCTACATGTTTGAGTATGCGCTGGTTGCCGGTATTACGGCATCCGGAGCAGATGCATTCTTGCTGCATGTTACCACCACGCCAAGTGTGGCATATGTAGTCCGTACAGAAAATTTCGACTGCGGCATTATGGTTTCTGCCAGCCACAATCCATATTATGACAATGGAATCAAGGTCATGGATGGAAACGGACACAAGATTTCCGCAGAAGTGGAAGCTGCACTGGAGAAATACATAGATGGGGAGATGGGAGAATTACCTTTTGCATTGCGTGACAAGGTTGGTGTGGCGCGGGATTATGCGATCGGACGGAACCGTTACATCGGCTATCTGATTTCTCTGGCTACCAGATCTTACGATGGGATGCGCGTGGGGCTGGATTGTTCCAACGGAAGTACGTTTAATATTGCAAAGAGTGTGTTTGATGCGCTTGGTGCCAAAACATATGTGGTTGGCAATGAGCCGGACGGTACCAACATTAATATGGGATGTGGATCGACACATATCGAAAATCTGCAGAGACTTGTCCGGGAGAAGAATCTGGATTGCGGATTTGCGTTTGACGGAGATGCGGATCGGTGTATTGCCGTGGATGAGAACGGTATGGAAGTGCACGGGGATTATATCCTGTATGTCTGTGGGAAGTATCTGAAGGAATGTGGCCGTCTGCAGAATAATACGGTGGTTGCCACGATCATGTCCAACATGGGATTGTTCAAAGCGATGAAGCGCGAGGGCATTGAGGTATGTGTGACCACGGTTGGCGATAAGTATGTCAATGAGGCGATGGTTGCCAACGGATATGTGCTCGGCGGAGAGCAGTCCGGACATATCATTTTCAGTAAGCATGCGACGACCGGAGATGGAATCCTTACGGCATTGATGCTGATGGAGGTGATCCTGGAGAAGAAGCAGAGTCTCGGCACACTGTGCAAGGGGATGCAGATGTACCCGCAGCTTTTGAAGAATGTGAAGGTTGAGGACAAGGCTGCAGTTACAGGAAGTGCGCATGTGCAGGAAGAAAAAGAGCGTATTACCGCTGCGCTGGGGGAGGATGGAAGAATCCTTTTGCGTGAGAGCGGTACGGAGCCGGTGATTCGTGTGATGGTTGAGGCACAGAGTGATGAGTTGTGCGCGAAGTATGTGGATGAGATGGTGCAGGTGATCCGGGAAGAGGGGCTTGCAGTGGAGTAGAATGGAATAGTGAGATGGTAAGGGGAGCTGGCGCTGGTGCGCCGGCTTGTTTGTTATATATTTTTTGCCATGTTATGCTTTTGAGAAATTAAAACGCGAATTGTCATTTGCGTGAAAACCACTTGATAAAGAATATGAGCGAGAGTATTATGTAAATCCGAAAAGATTTGCTGCTTTTATTTTTGTGGGAGGTAGCAATGATGGAGGACAAGGGAAAAGTAAGGAAGGGATTTTATATTGAGGAAGACTTACTGGAACAGATGGATGGCTTGTTAGAGCAGGCAGATGTGAAATCAAGAAATGAATTTATGAATCATGCATTGAAGTTTTATATCGGTTATCTGACATGAAAATCGAAAACTATATGCTTTCCACTATTTCCTCAGTGATGCATTCCACAGTGAAAGACAGCGAGAACCGAATGGCTCGTGCGATGTATAGGCTGGCTGTGGAAATATCCAAATTGTCTCATGTGATTGCATATAGTCATGGAGTGAATGAAGAGGAACTAAAGAAGCTACGGGTAAAGTGTATGGATGAAGTGAAAAGAATTAATGGTGCTGTAAGGTTTGAGGATGCATATGAATATCAGAATTAATATAGTTAAAATAGATAAGATGGTTTATAATATCTATAGAGGTGACATTATGCAGATTATAGATCAAATGATTGCAGAAATTGTTAATTTGTTTATAGATTTTCTTTCGAAGTATTGGTTGTTAGGTGGAGGTATTATTCTTGGGTTCTTTTTTAGATGTGATTTATATAAGACTAAAATAGTAATTCCGGAATTACGAAGAAGAAAAGTGCTGACAACTATTGTTTATGTAATGGGGTTAACTATAATGTGGAGTTTATTATATTCGAATCAACAAGATAGCAACATTGGTATTTTTACATTAATATTAACTTTAGTTTATTTATTTGTGGTTGTTGCAGAAAAATGTGATGGTGGAACAACAGAAAGTCTATTATTAATTGTAAATGGAACAATGATTACTACATTATCTTTTCAACCTTTCCCTTATAATATTGGATTTGCGTTATTAACAATATTAGTAGCTTGGATTGCATATAAGTGCTGGTTTTCGTTTGAACTTTTAAGTGATTTTATTGAAATAGTTATTATTTCTGTAGAGTCAATAATTGCATCATTGATTATGTCTTGGTGTAAGTGGGATGGAATCTTACATACAATTATATTTGTTGTTTTCTGTGAGACATTTCTTTTTATGATTAATTGTTATTTGAAATTATTTGTGAAAAAGATTTGTAATGAAGATACAGATTTTTATTGGTATGATATTTGTTGATAACAAGATTAATGGTTAATATAAAGGGATGGGAAGAAAAAATATGAGTAGATTTACAGAAGATGAAGTTAAAACAATAATAACAAATGTCATAACATTACTTAATGAAGATGTCTTTGGTACTATATATGACTTTTTGCAAATGCATCCAGAAAAGAGAAACACACTTAACTGTGCATTTCCATTTCCAAAAAATGTGCGCATTGGTCTACTTAAGGAATGTTTGGTAATAGAATATTATGGACCAGAAGAAGTAGATAGTGATATTTTATCTATTCAAGGTCAGGATTATCCACAATATGGAATTGAGGATTTTTTGGGTTTGGATCTATCTCATGAAATCATTAATAAATTTGCTATAGGGGAGCCTATTGAAAATATGACATTTTTCTTAGGTGATTCAATTGCTTATTTGACAGACTATTTTTATGATTTAACACAGATGCCATCAGAAATGATTTGCATGAATGGTATGGTTGACTTTGAGAGTATAAAAACATATTCGTATATATCTAACACAACATTTTTTTGGACAAATGCTGATAATGAATTGAAAATTCGAAAAATCGATTTTATGGAGATTATCCCATTTTCAGAAGAAGGAGTTATTTATTATGATAAAAGCACAATCTCTAAGCTGGCTGAACTTATAATGGGGTTACATGTTCCGCAATATAATGTACAATTACATAAATATTTGAATGAGTTAATAGAATTAATTAACTTACAAGAGACAAATGAAGTAGATATAACAAATTATATAACAGAACATCCAGAGATTCTGCAATATGCATTTGGAATGAATAAATTGAATGCACAAACTTTATTAAAATGGCAATACCAAACGCAGGACAAGGATTTAAAACCGGATTTTATGCCAGAGAGAATGGATGGATATTGTGATATCATGGAATTTAAGATGCCGCATTTGGATGGCAAATGTATTGTGGGTACAAATGAGAGAAAGCAACCATCATATCAAGTTGATTCAGCAATTGCACAGATTAATAAATATGATGAATGGTGTTCGCAAAAGATAAATACTGACTGGTTGGAAAAAGAATATAATATGAAAGTTTTTAAGCCTAATAAGTATCTCATTATGGGTCATAGTTCGGATTTTACAGCGGAAGATAGAAGGCGGTTAAGAGAGGAAAGAAATATAATTATCTACACTTATGATGAGTTTATTGAAATGGCAAGATATCAAATATATCGCTATAGGTAGACTTGAATTGCAGGCAGTAGTGTAGGAGAAAAGTAAGGAAAGAAGTATATTGAGGAGAACTTGCTGGAACAAATGGATAAATTATTGGAGCAGGCATGAAAATATAGAAATGAATTTTTGAATTAGACATTGAAATTTTAAAAATAATAAAAGGGGTCTGACCCCATTAAAAAAATATAAACTTTTTTAATGGGGTACTGTTTGCCGATATTACGGCATCCGGAGCAGATGCATTTTTGCTGCATATTACCACTACGCCAAGTGTGGCATATGTAGTCCGTGATTTCCCTGTCTACCGATCTTACGATGGGATGCGCGTGGGATGGGTTATTCCAACGGAAGTACGTTTAATATTGCAAAGAGTGTGTTTGATGCGCTTGGTACCAAAACATATGTGCTCGGCGGAGAGCAGTCCGGACATATCATTTTTAGTAAGCATGCGACGATCGGAGATGGAATCCTTACGGCATTGATGCTGATGGAGGTGATCCTGGAGAAGAAGCAGAGCCTCGGCACGCTGTGCCGGGGGATGTACAAGGAGTGCCTGACACAATGAAATTTTTATAAAATAATAAATACGTATATACGAATATAATCTTGCTTTTTAGAATCTTCTACAGAAGAAAAAGAGTATTGAGGGCGAATAGATTTACTTGACACTTGCGTTTAATGATGACGTAGACGTTGTTTGATGTTAGTTGTGCAGTAGTGAATCGTGTGATTTGGAAAGCAGGATAGAATGGAAGTCGGTACTAGTAAAATCTGATACCACGTGATATAATCCCATCTTTGACAGTTGGAAAGCAAAAAAACGGTTGCGAAGCCAGTAAAATCAATGCTTGCAGCCGTTTTTTGTTTCGCAGCGATATGTGCTATTGTGCTATATTTTCTACACTATGGTAAATTTATTTCTTTTGTTTGCTTGATGATGCTTCGCATCGTAGATTTTTTGATAAATTCATAGTCTGTCCGAAAACCAAAAGTTTTGTGTAAAGAGTGATTATTCCGATGAAGCGGAATTTGCATGAAAACATTGGACGAACAATCGGATACAGATATGATTTTTGCAAAAATGCCAACAGAAAAAGAAATTTCAAAGAATGAGACTTTGAACATCGGCCCGTCTCCAGTCCGCATTTTTATCACAAACGCTATTCGGATTGAAGTGATGCCGGAATGCCCACCGGAACTTTTTCATGTTCTCATACAGGGACTGAAAGATCATGCTTGATCTGGCAGGTGGCACAACCGTTTACCTTGCCTGTGGAGCTACCGATCTGAGAAAAAGCTATCACGGACTGGCTGCAATTATCAAGCTGAAATTCAAACTTGATCCCTATTCGCGCTGCATGTTTGCGTTCTGCAACCGCAGGCGGACTTCTATTAAGATTCTGCAATGGGATGGATCCGGTTTCTGGATTCTGATGAAGAGGCTTGACAGGGATTCCTTTCACTGGCTGGATAGCTTGGATGATGATCATATACTTACCTTACTTTGAATCTTGCAATTTTGAAGTAGACATTTATTTTTGCAATTAGTATAATGAATGCATAGCGGTTGATCTTTGGAAGTGACCGTTATGCATTATTTTTTAAATAGAACGTTAACATGCAAAAGAAAAATCAGTAAATTGTGTCGGGGATAAAGCCAATTCGAGGAGAAGATAACGATGGTAAAAAAATGTAAAGTATGTAGAAAAGAAATATGGGGAAAATATCCATATTGTAAAAAATGTTACTATAAAATTAAAAATAATAAACAACTGTTTCAAATTATTAAAGATGAATGGAAATTAGAAGCAAAGCAGGAAAATGAGAAATATTTCTATTTTGTAGATGAAGCAGAAGAAATTTTATCCGGGAAAAAGAATATGGTTATTGGAAGAAAAGGAGAGGGTAAAACCTGTCTCTTATACACATCTCCGAGCCCACGAGACGTA
>ERZ1026878.880-NODE-880-length-20645-cov-7.618310_pt1 | contig 20645 bp, 20 predicted proteins | sample MGYA00380169_ERZ1026878 | MGnify/ENA primary metagenome ERZ1026878 (study PRJEB33269, sample SAMEA4719805) | human gut metagenome | biome: human-associated habitat; feature: organic feature; material: feces | place: Cameroon | collected 2013-10 ...
CTCGTACACAGAGGCCAGCTTGCAAGACAGACAAAGAAATCATATGAAAAGATTTTTGATAAATCAGTTTCTATGGGACTTGTCGGTGCCGGGTACAGTGATTATGACAGGGATTATGTTTTTGCAACGGTACAGACCTTAAATCGTGATGAGCATTTGAGAAAATATGCACCGGATGACTTTGATTGCATAATTTTGGACGAGGCACACCATAGCTCGGCCAACACATACCAGAAGGTGATGAACTATTTCACACCAAAGCTGTGGCTTGGAATGACAGCGACTCCCGATAAGCGCGATGATGATATTGACGGAAAAAATATTTACCAGATTTTTAATTATCAGATTGCATATGAGATTCGTTTGCAGCAGGCTATGGAGGAAAACATGCTGTGCCCATTCCACTACTTTGGAATAACAGATGTTTCACTGCTTGGTGACAAGGAGATAAAGAGTAAAAAGCTTACAGAATCATCGTTCAACCAGCTTGTTGGTGATGAGAGGGTAAAGCATATCATCGAGCAGGCCAATTATTTTGGACATAGCGGTGACAGGGTAAAGGGGCTGATTTTTTGCAGCAGGATAGATGAATCAGTCGAATTATCGAATAAGTTTAATCAGACGATAAATCCTGAGACGGGTAGATTTTTCCGTACAATTGCATTAAATGGAGATGCCACCGAGGAGGAGAGGCAGAGAGCCTTTGAGCGGCTTGCGATGGATGAGGATGAAAACATGCAGCCACTGGATTACATATTTTCTGTCGAGATTTTAAATGAGGGTGTTGATATCATGGAAGTAAACCAGGTCATCATGCTCAGACCGACAGAGTCACCAATTGTATTTATACAGCAGCTTGGACGTGGACTTAGAAAAGCAAATGGCAAGGAATATGTTGTTATACTTGATTTCATTGGCAACTATAACAACAATTTTATGATACCAGTCGCATTGTCGGGCGACCGCTCTTACAATGCAGATACAATCAGAAAGTATGTTATCAGCGGAAATAATACGATTCCCGGCGCTTCGACAGTGCATTTTGATGAGATTGCAAAGGACAGGATTTTTGCGTCGATAGGCAAAATAAAGGGTATGAAATCCATTATAAGAGAGAGCTATGTTTCTTTGAAAAACAGGCTTGGAAGAGTGCCGTACCTATTGGATTTTTATGAAAATGGAGAGGTAGACCCGCTTGTAATAATAAAAGAGTACAAGACCTATCAGGCATTTCTTGAAGCGGTTGAGAAGGAGCTTTATACCGGCAGATTAAATGAGCAGGAAAAAATAACCCTTGAGTATTTGTCTAAAACTATCCTAAGTGGTACGAGACCGTTTGAATTGGAGATTTTAAGGCAGCTTATGAAGAAACCGTCTCTTTCAATGAAAGAGATAAGAGAGGTTTTCACACAAAGATACGATTACGAGGTAAATGTGCAGTCTCTTGACAATGCGGCTGATGTGTTGCAGGGAAAGTTTGTCAGCAAGGATGATGAGTACAAGAGATTTTGCAGAATAGATATTCTAAAGGAGGATAACAATAATATTTTCCGCAGGATGAATAACTTTACCACAAGGCTTCAAAATGAAGAGTTCAAAAAGCAGATAGATGACATAATAGAGGTAGGACTCAAAAGATACCATGATAAATATCAGACCGCACTCAAAAATGAGAGTCCGTTTGTATTGTATGAGAAATACTCCAGGCGTGATGTTAGTCTGTTGATGAATTGTGGTAGGGATCTTTCCTCTACCATGTACGGAATGAAGCGCATAGATGATGATGTATTTATCTTTGTCACATATCATAAAGAGGAAAGCACAGACGAGCAGAAAAACTATGTAGATGGAAAGCCGGATTACGCGGATGCGTTTGAAGATAATATGATTTTCAGATGGGATTCGCAGATTGGCAGGGGCGTGGACAGCTCATATGTTTCAGATGTAGTGAACACAAAAAGAAAGCATCTGCTCGTGAAAAAGAGTGATGCGGAGTCAAATTTTTACTATATGGGAGAGTTTGATATAGTTGATGTGCGCGCTGCCAGAAAGCGTGATAACAATGGCAAAGAGCGCGATATCACCAAGTTTGAGATGAAGATGCACCACCCTGTAAGAGAGGATCTGCTTCGATATCTGCAGAGCAATTTACAACAAAGATTACAAAATAATACACAGGAGCTTAAGGCAATATGAAAACAGTACGCGTAGTGGCTGCCGTCATAAGAGCAGTCAATAATGAAAATAAACCGGTTATCTTTGCAACCCAGAGAGGCTACGGAGAGTTCAAGGGCGGCTGGGAGTTTCCAGGCGGCAAGATTGAGTCTGGTGAGACACCGCAGCAGGCGCTAAAGCGCGAGATAATGGAGGAGCTGGATACGGAAATTGCTGTCGGAGAATTGATAGATACGATAGAATACGATTATCCTAATTTCCATCTCTCAATGGATTGCTTCTGGTGTGAGGTCATTCACGGTGAGCTTATCCTAAAGGAAGCAGAGGATGCAAAATGGCTGACAAAGGAGCATCTGGCGGACGTAAAGTGGCTGCCGGCGGATGTGACATTGATTGAGAAGATTAGAGAGGCGATGTATTAAATCCAGGACAGCAAAGAGCATGGAAAGGTGACTAAAAAACCATGCATCCGTCAATCATAGAAAAAGACTTTTTGTTATGCGGACGTTCGTTTTCCTTTACCTCGCCCTACGGTCATTCTCTTGAAGTCGGGCGACATGTGGAACACATTTAGGAGAATTTGAACCTACAAATGCAAGACGGTAGGGGTGTGGAAATCTCTACAGGACAGGCTCCTGGGGAACGAGGGGGGGGGCACGCGTGCAAAATCGCGAAATGGAGTAGGGGGGATCTCAAAATACAAGGAATGAAAATGCGACATTCTAATATATAATGTTATAATTTTGTAACATCACATCTTGACTTTTGCTATTTATATGTTATGATTAATGCACAAAGGGAGGGATAATCATGAATGAATTATTAGGAAGCCGTATTAAGGCTTTGAGAATAGCTAAAAATTTAACACAGGAACAGGTTGCTGACCAAATCGGTGTGAGTAGACAAAAGTATGCACGTGTTGAAAGCGGAACTAATAGTATTACATTAGATATCCTTTCTAAAGTTGCAGAGATTTTAGATGTGACAGTTGGCGACATCACTAGAGTACTAGATGAAACACCGGTTGTAGCTTATCGCACTGGTGGTACAGAGTCTTCCTCAGAGAAGATCTTCGATATGCTGGATCTTTTTTATGCCAATAAGCATATGTATAACAAGCTTCAAAATAATAATATTAGATAAAGGAGGAGTATGTTATGCAGGAAAGCAGAAGAAAGGATATTCGAAGAACTGCAGCCGTTGTACGCGAAAATTGTAAGGTTAGTCGATACGGCATTATAGATTTATTTAAGGAATGTGCTCGATTAGGATATAAGCTTATACGATATCCACTCGGGGAAAACGCTGATCTTGGATTTACTATAAAAAAAGATCAGGATATTGTTATTTTCACAAATTCTAGTATTCGTTTGTCGAGAGAAATTTTTACATTGGCACATGAACTTGGACATGCAGTCCTTCATATGGAAGCTGATTCATCATTTATTGATGATAGTATTACTATTGCAGATAGAAGTACCGATGAGCGAGAGCAGGAAGCAAATTATTTTGCGGCATGTCTTTTAATGCCAGATGATGAAGTGGATCGTTTCTTTGATTTAGAATTGTCTGATATTGAGAAAAACGGATTGACTGCGATAGATATCGCAAAAATTATGTCTGAATTTAATGTCAGTTTTGACATGGCATTGAATCGTCTTGATAGCCTTGGAAAAATTACTGGTAATCAAAAGGCCCTATTGGATTGCCAACGTAATAAAACTAGAGTTGGTAATTTGTTGAAAAGTGCGGGCGGAAATGCGAGACTTAACCAGGCAAGCGAAGAGATAGATATTCCTTTTGAGTACATTGATTATGTAATTTACAATTATAATCATGATGCTATTCCGGTTGAGACGCTTGAAAAAGTGTTAGAATGCTATCAATTAAGCATGGACGATATTAGCGATAGATTGATTGAAAAGAAACATGAAGAGGATGATTTGGATGATTTGATAGGAGGTTTGGAAGATTGAGAGCCTCATTAGATACAAATGTAATCATTCATCTATATAGAGCCGAACTTCAAGGAATTTTATTTGATCTATTTGATGAAGGTGTTTTTATCTATGAGCAGATTCGTTCGATGGAACTTGAACATCATGGGCAGGACATCCTTACAAAAGTAGATTCGGATATTAACGCTGGTAAAATAGAACTTTTTACGGATCAAAAGCTTAAGGATTTAGCGGTTTATAAGATGTTTGAAAATAATGTGCGGGAAAACCGAATATTATATAATGCGGGTGATCTAGGAGAAGTGTATGCGATTTCTTTGGCACAAACTATAGGCGCATATTCATTGGTCACCGATGATACAAAGCAAGGTGGACCATATATGTCATTACTTCAATTAGATTATGATATAATGCCTTTTACTTTTGCAGATGTGCTTATTTTGAGATACTTAATGGGTATTGTTGATGCAGAGCAAACTGTGGAAGATTTTGAACTGGTGAATAACCAATCACAACTAAATTGGTCGTTCAGGAGTCAAATTTCAAAATTCATTAAAAGGTTTTTTAAGGAACCTTATCGTGAAGAAGAGAGACAATGGATTAAGGATTTGGCGACGAAATACAATATAAGCATAAAACAGAAATTGGCTGAATTAAGCAGCAAACTTACATAAAAATTTTTAGAGGACCTTTTCGCAGGTCCTTTTATTATACAGAAAATTTGGAAAGGAGGTTATGGCAGGAAGAAAGCCAAAGCCAACAGCGGTAAAGCCGGTTGGATGATGAGGCTGACCGGTTTTTCTTATGTGGGAAGGATTGAAAATTTACGAGATTTGGTGTACTATAAATTATACGGAAAAGATAACTTTTGGCTTCCGTTTGAGGTATCAGATATGGTTAAGAACAATATTGAATTAGACGTAAAAACAAAGTGCATAGAGCAAGGTAAGACCCAGGTAAATCTGGCAGAGGAGATAGAAACCACGAAGGCTTATGTGAATCGTGTGATCAAGAAGCAGGATGGTGTGGTGAATCAGACCTTTGTTAAGATGATGGAAGCGCTGGGGTATGATATAGAGTTGAGGTATGTGGAGCGAGAATAATATATGTCAGTAAATAGTAGACTGTGTAAAGATAACGGAAAGGTGGAATGCTACGCATGGAGGATGGTGCTAAAGAAAATACAGCGTTAAATATTCAGAAACCACTGGAAATTCTAGTGACAGATGAAGATAAGCATGGTACTGATATCGCATGCATGAGTGATTTTTTTGGAATATATATTGAGCAACTTTCAGCAGAACTGAGAAATCAAGTGATGCGTGGTGTTGTAGAAAAAATACCTGCAGCAGATGTACAAATTTTAGGGGAACTTGTACATGGTGTTGATGTTTTGCTGAGTGGGAAGTATGGATACATTCCAGATTTTGACAGCCTTCCAAATGATGTAAAAGATAAACTTAAAAAAGGTATTTACACATTGGGAGAGTCAAGACAGGTCGAAGATAATGTTAGAGCTGTGGTTCTTGATGAAAATGGTACGAGAATTAAAGATGTGACGTTAAAGAGGGTTTTGAATACTCCAGATACCTTGGAAATGTCCAGAAGTATAACAAGCCAAGTTCAAATGAGACAAATAGCTGCAAAATTAGATGAAATAGCAGAAACTCAAAGCTATCTAATTGAAATGGAACGAAACAATAACATTATTAAGCCTTTTTTAAATGCTCGTGATCTTATTCTTAGAGCACAAAATGCGAAAACGATAGATGAGCGTAAGCATTATATGATAGAGGCATCTAAAGAATTAAACGATGTGATAAATGCATCTAGGTTAGATCTGAAAACAAGTTCTGAACATTTGGCAAAGCTAACACGTTTTCCAATTTTAAGAAATTCAAGTCAAATTAAGAATTATATGGGATATGTGGCACAGGATTTACAGCTTACTACAAAGTATGTTGGAGTCCAAATGCATGTGCTTGATTATCTTGGAGATTACGAAACAGCAAATGAAGTACTTAGTAGCTACCAAATGATGCTATCGGATTTTGCGGATAGACCGATAAATAAGAAAAATCAGTCTACAGCTATCCTAATGCAGAATAATTCAACTTATTCTGAGCAAACTCAAGATTATTGGCTTAACTTCAGAAGCAATATAAAGGAAACTATTAAGACGGGAAGTTTGTTGCAAGATAGGGAAATGATTGTTGTTTCCATAGAGGATATAAAAGATGCGTGAAAATAAAAAGTGTTGGGCATGCGGAAAGTCGCTGACAGGAGGAGAAAAATTAGGACTGTGTGACGGCTGCTTAAATAAATATGGAACTCCTGCAGCGGCGGTTGCGGCTCTAGGTATAGGTATAGGAGCGAAATTCTTTATTAAGAATGGTGGAAAGATTGTAAAGAATGCATTGAAAATTTTGAATAAATAAATTTGAGGAGGAACCAATCTGGAAGATTTAATACAAAACAAGATAACTGATTTTTTTCTTGATGTTACAGAAACGGATGAGTTCAAATCAGTAGAATATTTGATTTTTTCGATTAGAAAACAATATTTGAATTATCTATCTCAAGCCAGAAAAAAGCAATTTGAAATTCCTAAGTATTTAGAGCTGTTAGTTGATAAAGCAATTGATTTATTTAATCTGTCAGGAATTAGTTGCGTTGATATGCTTCAGTATATGTTAGAACATGATATAAATAATTGGGTTCATTATTATGCTTATACATTTATAATTCCAATCGCACAGGGAAAAAGTATTGAATGTGTTAAGGATTTAAGTGATTTATATGCACTTGTTATGACTGGCTATATATTGGATGACTTCGGATTTAATCGCTTAAATATTGAGGAGATTGTAAAGGGAGAACAATTAACACATAAAAAAAATCAGTATGGATTATCTGTTGTAAATGGTGTGGTATTTCACAATGATTATTTTGTATTTGAAAATAAAGCATATTTGTATAATATCTTGACAAACATAATCCCAGTTTCATTTGGTGATGTGATGCCAGGATTTGCAAGAGTAATTTCAGAACAAAGGGAAGTGGGAAATATTCTTTTACGGTTAGATGATCGTTTAGCATTACCAGAAGAACAGGCAATATCCTATTCGACATTGAATTTTGAAAAGTATAGAGGTCCGCAGTTCCACTTTAAGGATACATTGTTAAAAACATCAAAGACAATCTCAGTCCATTTTAATGGCAAAACAATGGATAAGTTGTTGATGGTTGTAAAACAGAAATTTGACGAAAAAGAGAATAAATCTTTCTGGCACATAGAATTAGAAACATTACCATACAGGAATCGAGAGTCAAAGGGAAAGTACTGCATTACCACATTTTTGCATGGAATGTATTATCCAGATGAAGATATATTTACACATATTGATTACACTAAAAATCAATATGATATTGATACATACCTAAATAAATACTCTGATTGTAACGAAGACATGCCGATAGATACGTATACTTCGTCTAATGAATTGCACTATAAAATTTGGTGTATCGAAGGTGGTAAGTACTCAAGAGAAACGTGGTATAGGCTAATGGTGGTTTCTTTAAATCAAGAGTATGTTGAATTGTTAGATGAAATATTAGAGTAGAAAGGTACTGATTTTCTGCCATCGAAAAAAATGGCAAAAAAATTTGTTAGACCTATCTTGACATGTATAAGAAGTTTTGCTATGCCGGATGGAATGAGCTGTGGGAGGCAGTATGAACCAAATTTGCAGGGATATTTTCAGAGCCATACATGAGGGTAAATGGCTGAAAATAGAATATCGAAACAAGGCAGATCAGGTGACGAAATATTGGATAGGGATAAGAGACATTGATCCAAGAAGCCGAACTATGAAGGTTGATGGACTTCATCTGGGACAGCTTACGATTGGAGAATATGACAGGATATTTATCGATTCAATATTGTCTACTGAGATAATAGAGGGGACATACTGCCCTGAAAACAAGATACTTGTTGAAGATATTGAGATGCATCCAGAGCGTTATAAAAATATATTTGACAGCTCAGCAAATTTAAAAATACTAAATTATCTTGAGATATGTAATAAGCTTGATACGACTCCGTATATCACAGATTACGATTTGATTCATTACATTGATAGAGATAGGATTAACTGTGGTATGTATCAGCTTACAGACCAGCAGTTCAGGGAAGTGGTTGCTCAATTTCAGTATTTTTCATCGCGGGAAAAAAGAAAAAGCGGATCATTAAAAGTTAAGAGGCTGGCAATAAATGTCCTGAGTATAAACACTAATAAAGGACTCTATGTTCTTGCATATAGAAATCTAAATCTTGATGTAAAAAATCATATTTTTAAACCGGATGAGGAGATTACGGTGTGTACGCAGTTTTCTATAGATGGAAAACAGGAAAATGCAAGGAAATTTTTAGATGCCGATGAATATGAGCTTTTGGAGGATTTTGAGAAAAATCTGGAAAAAATAAAGGATGCAATAACAGAGCATGGTGGCAACAAATCCATAGTAGATGATATGCCGTATGTTATTGGACTTGGCATGGACGTGGTTCTCAATCTGCACGAAGAGTATAAGGCAATTATGGATATGTTTGAGGCTGATAATGTGACATATCCAATAAAGGCTTTTTTTGGAGAGCTTCTTGAGAGACCAAGAAGGACAAAAGCATATCCGATTGCTCTGATTAATAAAAATATAAATCTGGATCAGCTGCTTGCAATAAACAATGCTATGAAATATCCTCTTGCATATATTCAGGGACCACCCGGCACTGGCAAAACAAATACTATAATAAACACGATAGTAACAGCATTTTTTAACAATGTCACAGTGCTGTTTGCATCATATAATAATGTCCCGATAGATAATGTTTTTGAAAAGCTCTCATCCATGAAGTATCGCGGGAAGACAATCCCATTTCCGGTGCTTCGCCTGGGGAATACAGAAAAAGTAATGGAGGCAATTAAATATATTAATGAGCTGCGTACACAGGTGCAGTCATTGCAGATTTTTGCTTCTACACTTGATAAGCGGAAGGATGATCGTATAGACAGGGCAAAACGTTTGTCTGCGCGTCTAAAGGAATATGAGGAAATTCTGGATTTAAAGGAGAGAAAAGAGACACTTACACATCTGATGAAATATCAGGAACATATGAAAAATACTATGAAGCTATTGCCGTTTCAGACAGATCTGCAAGGCTATCAGATGCAGAAGCTTGATAAAAGGATAGCTGCTATCGGTGAGATATCGGATGCTGATGCTATGCAGCTTTTGGATAGAAATGAGGATGAATTTTATCAGTATCTGTTTTACACATCTGCACGCTATATAAAGGCGCTCGAGGAACCTAAATTCCAGGAGCTTAGACAGATACTGGATTCTGATGAGACACCAGAGAAGCTGGTGAATGAGTTTAACAAATATATGCGTAAATCTGAAAATGTAAGAAAGCTTCAGCGAGTTTTTCCTATAATCATAACGACATGTATATCTGCGCACAAAATAGGTGAGCCTGAGCCTTTATTTGATATGACAATTATGGATGAGGCAAGTCAGTGTAATGTGGCAATCTCACTTGTGCCTATAATCAGAGGAGAAAAACTGATGCTGGTGGGAGATCCGCAACAGCTAAATCCGGTTATCCTGCTTGGAGAACTGACAAACAAAAAGCTTCGTCGCAGGTATCATGTATCAGATGAGTACGATTATAGGGAAAATTCAATCTATAAAACATATCTTGCCTGTGATGCAGTAAGTGATGAGGTGCTTCTGAGAAATCACTACAGATGCAATAAAGAAATAATAGGTTTTAACAATAAAAAATACTATAACTCAAAGCTCAAGATACAGTCAAAGAGTAAGGAGCCTGAACCGCTCGTTTATATGGATGTGAAAAGCGATAACACACAGATAAAAAATACTTCTCCGGCTGAGGTTGAGGAAGTGGTGGAATATGCGCTTTTAAATAAAGATAAAAGCATTGCCGTGATTACGCCGTTTGTCAATCAAAAGCAATTGATTGAAAATGCAATAAAGCAGAATAAACTGAGCAATCTTGTCTGTGGAACGGTTCATGCATTTCAGGGCGATGAGAAGGATGTAGTACTGTTTTCTACAGCAATTTCTGAAAGGACAAGCTCAGGTACATATAACTGGCTTAAAAATAATAAGGAGCTCATAAATGTTGCGACATCCAGAGCAAAGGAGAAGCTGGTACTTCTCACAAACGGAAAAGAACTGGAAAGACTGCATGCGGGACAAGCTGATGATGATTTGTATGAGCTGGCGCAGTATGTAAAGACCAATGGCCACTCAAAAATTACTGAAAAGCATATAAGCTCACGAGCACTGGGAATACAGCCGTTCTCGACGGCTACAGAAAATGCGTTTCTTGAAAATTTAACCCATGCTCTTGAAAATATCTGGCTTTCGCAGAGTAAATATGTAATACACAAGGAGGTTGCCATATCACAGGTATTCAGAGATAACATAACCTATGATGACTTGTTTTACATGGGACGTTTTGATTTTGTTGTATACGAAAAACAAGGCAGAAGCGAATTGCCAATACTTGCCATAGAATTGGATGGAAAAGAGCACTTTGAGGATGCGGTGGTGAAAGAGCGTGACAGAAAGAAAAATGCGATATGCAAGGCACACAACATGGAAATTATCCGGGTGGAAAACTCATATGCGAGAAGATATAATCATATCAAAGGAATATTGATGGATTATTTTTCAAGGGTGCATTGATGATAGAACTTCTTATCAGATAATGATAGCGTGTAAAATGGCAAAACAAACAATAAAATGTGAGAACTCATATATAATTCAAAAAAGCATTTATGCTGGTTGGAAAGACTATATGCAAGGTTTGGAATCAAAAAAATACTGGTGCTAAATCTCAAAGAAACGTTCCACAGAAATATGTTGATTTTTTTTTGAAAACTGCATATAATACAAGTACAAGGAGATGTTCCTTGTATTCGGAGAGTCACTACCGTTAAGTGTGAGATGAAAATATTCGGAGAGTCACTACCGTTAAGTGTGAGATGAAAATATTTGGTTGTCATCACCGTTAAGTATGGCAAATAGGACAAAGATTAAGTCTTTGTCCTATTTTACTATTATGGAGGAATGAATGGAACTATACGAAGTAACCGTTGAATATGTAAAATATTTACGAAAATTTGAACCCACGAAGATTTTGTCAAATGCAGATGGAAAAGAACAACGTAAGTTTTTGGGTGTAATAGTACAGAAAAATGGATATAAGTATGTCATTCCATTAAGTTCACCCAAATATAAAAAGGATTATAAAATTAGAGATTATCAAGGGGAGAATCTTCCAGAAGATTTTTCTTTTGTAGCATATGCTGATAGAATTATTTTGCTAAAAGATACAAATGTTCCAGTTGTCTATATGTATGAGAAAAAAGAATCAGGAGAAATAGATTTTTTCGGTAAAATTCAGTGTAATAATATGATTCCGGCACCAGAGTCTGAATTGACAAAAATCAATATAGAGGGAATTACTGATATAGCATATAAAACTCTTTTACAAAAACAAGTTCAGTTCATAAGAAAGAACCAAGATGATATATTAAAAAAGCATGCTAATGTCGTGTATGTAAATAGAAAAAAGGGCAGAATGGATATTGGTTACATAAAAAATGCAACGCCAGATTTTGAGTTGCTTGAGGCAAAATGTGATGAGTGGATAAGATGGCATGAAAATAAAGAATAAATTGTTAATAGAAGGGCTTAAACACCGCAGCAGGCGCTGAGGCGGGAGATAATGGAGGAGCTGGATACGCAAATTGCTGCCGGCGGATGAGACATTGATTGATAAGATTGGAGAGGCACTATATGAAACCCAGGACAGCAAAGAGCATGGAGCTATATGATATATTGCTTAGGCGCGGATATCCGGAGCCGTTCTGCGATGAGATAACAAAAAACCTAAATACCGACTGGACAGCTCAGAGGATGATAGGATATCTGTCACACTATAAAAAGCTTCCCATGGAAGAAATCGCTGATGAAATGCTTGCGATACTGAACGACCGCAACCGCATAATGCAAAAGCATGAGCTTGAGGAGACAAACGCAAGATGGAATGAATACTTAAACAGATAAAGCCTATTGATATTTTCTTCGGAATAAAAATTTCTGTCCATAACAAGCTTTGCTTTACAAAAGCCCCCGAGTCCGGAGGACAAACTGACACAGGTCATGGTGTAGGAACTGATTGAAAAGATGCAGATTTTAATGTACTATAAGTAAAAGAAAGGCAGGAAATTATATATGTATTATGTACCGGATGGCACAGAGCAGTGCGGTTATTATGAGTGTAAAGAGTGTGGAAGCAGGTTTCTGAATTTAAAAATTGCACCAACATTGGTATGTCCATACTGTGGAGAAGAGGCTGATATGGAGATAGGACCTGATGAGGAGATGCCAAAGGTTGTAGAATCTGCGAAGCTTATTCAGATGGTTAGAGGCGCTGAAGAGGTAGAGAAGATGGATAAGCTGTTATCGCTTGCGGTGACAGGTGGCGATTTTAGCTGGATATAGGAATGCGGATATTTGTAAACGCATATGATATATTGCTAAGGCGCGGGTATCCGGAGCCGTTTTGCGATGAGATAACGAAAAATCTAAGTACCGACTGGACAGCTCAAATGATGATACTAATAAATCTCAAGCTTCTGATCAACCAGTGATTCACCTTCATATACAAGCTTAAGTGTGAAGAAATTTTCTTCATTTTCAAGCAGGAGCTTTAAGAAGATAGTGTCGCCTTCCCAGGTAGGAAGAGTGGGCACGATAGTTTTATCCACCCATTTGAGGTCACCTTCGTTGCATGTTATAAGCTTGCCGGAAAATTCATCAGCGGTGAAAAGACACATCAATTCAGGCTCCTGTTTATCACTTATAAAAGTTATGAGTGCGCGGAAACGGTATGATGTGAGTGTGAGCCCTGTTTCCTCTTTGACTTCGCGGAGCAAGCATTCTTCGGGTGATTCACCATACTCGGCGTGACCGCCAACTCCAATCCATTTTCCTTCATTTATATCATTTTCTTTCTTAATACGATGAAGCATGAGATATTGTCCATCGTGTTCTATGTAGCATAGAGTAGTTATTTTCATGATGTACCTCCGTCAGATGATTATAACATAATCCTATCATAAAACCGCATTTTATTGAAACATCAAGATTGGATATTGGTGATAAAAAGAAGTATGCAATCCTTGACAATTGCAGAGGTTAGGCTTACAATACTGCGGAATATATGGCAGAAAGCATAAAACAGTAAGCTGATTGAATTTCACAGATGTTTGGATGGTGATTACAATAATAGTTATAGAAGAAATTCTAATGGCAAATGGATTGACAGTTCTGATGATGTGTTATCTTTTGTCATGCCGGCGAAAGAACAGAGAGAGTCTTCATACGGAAGATAAAGTATATGATGGAATTGCAAAAGTGAATATATTGGGAGCTGTTGCTGAGACAATAAGTTTTCTTGTAGATGGAAAGAGCTTTATTGGATGCAGACAGCTCAATTATATTTCTAACAGCCTGTGTTTTATTGGTACGGTCAGTATGGGGCTGCTCTGGTGCTTATATGTGAATCTTCGTATTTATCGGAATTTTAAGAAGATATCTGAAAAAATGGCAGTTGTGATGATTCCGTGGATGATAGAGGTTATTATGGTGTTAGGCAATCTAATCAAACCGGGGATTATGTTTAAGGTATCAGCGGATAATGTATATCAGAGGACAGGAGGTGCACTGGCAGGCTATATTACACTTGTAATATATTTGGCTTACAGTCTGTATATGGTGTATCATTCGCGAAAGCAGGGAGTTAATCTGAGCTATTTTCCGGTGTTTTATTTTGTTTGTATTTGTTTTGCCGGAGTACTCATACAGCTTGTGTTTTATGGTGTTACATCATCATGGCTTATTACTGCTGTTACGTTGATATTTACACAGATGCAGTCGTATGCGGAAAATATATATATGGACGAGCTTTCGGGATTGTACAATCGCAGGTATCTTAAGGCTGTGCTTGCAAAAAGAAAAAATACAGACGCAAACTCTTTGTATGGAATTATGATGGATGTAAATGATTTCAAGTACATCAATGACAGCTTTGGACATAGTATGGGTGACAAGGCTATCAGCACAATGGGAAATATACTTTTTAAATCAATACCTGATGCGGGAATTGCAATCCGGTATGCGGGGGATGAGTTTATTGTATTGCTGACAGATGCAGATAAAGCATGTGTACTGGCTACAATAAATGAGATTAATAAAAACATTTCAGGGTTTAATGACTCAAAGGCAGAGCCATTTGAGCTGAGTGTTTCTATGGGATATGCGGAATTTGGCAAAGATGATAATGCAGAAGTATTTCTGAGAAATATGGATGATAAAATGTATGAAGAAAAACGCAGATATCACAATCCCAGTTGATAATAAGAAATAAAAATACAAAAGTCAAAACAGAGGGGCACATATATTTTTTGAAAGCGAAATAAAGCTCTGTGCATAAGTGGAAAGGTATGAATTTTTGCGGTATGCAATTACTAAATCATTTTGTAGAGTGGGATTCCCTACAGAGAATACTTCCACAGGCCAGAATGGAGCAGCATATCGCACATATCCCTCTGAGGCAATGGTTACACCAAGGTTCTGTGATGCAAGCTGTATGCAGGTTTGATTATTTCTTGTACGGTACGGAACAGGTGGCTGTATTCCATACTGGTCAAACAGTCTTTGGGCGGAACGTCCGGTATTCTGATCCGGAAAATGTAATATAAAGGGAGTGTCAGCGAACAGGCTTAAGTCAAGCCATGGGTAGCGGCACTCTTTTTTTGTTACTGCTTTTTGGGCAAGTGGATGTCCGACAGGCAGTACTAATAATATTTCTTCATGGCACAGCAGCTCATAATTTAGTTTGGGATGCTCCTGCCAGTTGCTTAAAATGGCAAAATCCAGATTGGTATCGGATATCAGCTTGTCCTGTATCGAATGGCCATATTCGAAAAAATTAATGCAGACACCTGGGTGTTTTTCGTTAAAAGCAGGCAGCAGCTGTGGTATAAGGCTGGTGCTGCGCATTGGCGGAAGCGCAATATTCAGCTCGCCATTATAGTAAGAGCGCATATCTGAAAGCTCTTTTTTCCAGTCCTGATCGAGTGCCAGTACTCTTCTTGCATAATCCAGATAACGCTGGCCCAAAAAAGTAAGATCATACTGGTATCCATTTCGTCTAAAGACTTTTCCACCGAGTTCTTTTTCAAGTTTGTGCAGATATTTAGTTAATGTTGGCTGAGAAACATAGAGTGCCTCTGCAGCACGTGTGAGATTATGATGTTCAGCTATCGCTATAAAATATTCAAGGTCAGTATATTCCATGACAGATCCCCCGTATATGTAATTATATAAATCCAAAACTATGCCATAAAGGTATAGAATTAATGAAAACAATGAATTAGACACATGATATGTTTTATATTACTATTAAATTGTCGAAAGGGCAAGGGAAAGGTGATGTATATGGGAAAATATTTAGAGAAGGTATTTCGACTGTCACAATATGGTACGAATATAAAAACTGAGATGATCGCAGGAATTACAACATTTGTTACGATGGCATATGTTCTTGCAACAGTTCCGAATATGCTTGGCAGTGCAGGATTAAATAAAAGTGCCGTAATGACAGCGGTTATACTGTTGATAGTCATTACCACATGTGCAATGGCATTTTACACAAACAGACCGTTTGCACTGGCACCTGGGCTTGGAAGTACAGGAATAGTGGTATCCATGATAACAAATGAAGGCATTTCGCCGGAGAAAGCGGCAGGAGTGATATTCCTAAGTGGAATACTTTTTATTGCAATCTCTTTTCTGGGACTGCGAGAGGCTGTAGTAAAAGTGATACCGGTCAGCCTTAAGCATGCGGTAAGTGCGGGAATAGGGCTGTTCATAGCTCTGCTGGGGGCAAAAAGCTGTGGACTTATAGCTGCCAGCGAGAAAAAGAATTGTCTTACATTTGGTGATTTAAGGTCATCGGAAGTTATTCTTTGTCTGATAGGATTTTGCCTGATGCTCTTGGTAAAGATAAAGAATATACCGGGAGGCATTATTTTATCTATACTTATTACAACGATAGCCGGAATTGCGCTTGGTGTGACCAAACTGCCGGATAGGATAATTTCATTTCCGGGAAAAATGGATGATATATTTTTGAACATCGATATAAAGGGTGCATTGAATACAGCATATATTCCATTTTTGATAGCACTGTTCATACCGGATTTCTTCTCTACATTTGGCACGGTGCTGGGCGTAGGGGCAAAAGCAGGATATCTGGATGAAAAGGGAAATCTGCCGGGAATTGAGAAATGTTTTCAGGTGGATGCAGTGTCAACGAGTGTAGGCGCATTGTTTGGAATACCGAGCATGACTACATACCTTGAGTCATCAGCCGGTGTTGAGGCAGGCGGAAAAACAGGGCTTACCGTTATATTTACAGGAATATGCTTTCTGCTCATGCTATTTTTTTCACCGATTGTGCTGATGATACCGACAGCGGCAACAGCACCTGTGCTTATATATATTGGAATACATATGCTTGGTGCGATGAAAAATATTGATTACTCTGATATGACAGAGTATATGCCGGCATTTTTATGTATTGGCTTTACTATATTTGCAAACAACATAGCGAATGGGATCTGTATAGCAATCCCGGTGTATGTACTTATGAAGCTGATTTCAGGAAAAATGAAAGAGATACAGCATGTTATGTACATAGTGACAGCTATTTGTATTTTATATTTTATAACGTTGATATAAAGGCATATGAGGTACCACATATACCAAATTTATATCAAAAAATCATACATGTAGAAAAGGAGAATCACATGAGTAAACGACCAATTATAATTGACACCGATCCGGGCATAGATGATGCCCTTGCGATTGCGATAGCATTATTTTCAGAGGAACTGGATGTTAAGCTGATCACCACTGTAGCCGGAAATGTTTCGTTGGATCAGGTGACAGAAAATGCGCTTAAGCTTTTAAAATTTTATGAAAAGGATGTACCGGTAGCGAAAGGCTGTGCACAGCCGCTTCTGGCGGAGTTTGTGGATGCTTCGGATATCCATGGCAAAAGTGGAATGGAGGGATATGATTTCCCAGAGCCGAAAACAGAGCTTTTATTACAGGAACATGCCGTAAACGCGATGCGAAGAGTGATAATGGAAAGCGATGAGCCTATAACTATAGTGCCGATAGCTGCCATGACAAATATAGCATTGTTATTTGCCCTTTATCCTGAGGTAAAATCAAATATCAGAGAAATCGTCATGATGGGCGGTTCAGTCACCAGAGGAAATAAAGGTGTTATGTCAGAGTTTAACGTGGCAACAGATCCGGAGGCCGCTGCAATGGTATTTAATTCAGGTGTTCCGATTGTAATGGCCGGACTTGATGTTGGCTGGAAAGCGCTTGTTATGCCGCAGGATAGTGAAGAAATCAAAAAGATGGGAAAAGTCGGAGATATGGCATATCATCTTTTCAAACACTACAGAGGCGGCAGCTTTAATACAGGACTTAAAATGTATGACAGCTGTGCAATAGCATACCTGCTTTGCCCGGGGATTTATACAGTTGAGGAAACCTACGTAGGAGTTGAACTTAATGGCACTATGACTACGGGATGTACCGTGGTTGACCTGAAGGGTTATCTTAAAAAGAAACCGAATGCTAAAGTGTGTACTGATATTGACGGTGAAAAATTCAGAGAATGGTTCAAGCAGTCAATTTCAAGATGTATATAATTATATTTAAGGAGGAAGGACTATGACTACATTTGTCATGTATGCCGCAGCCATTATATCTGTGGCGATAGTAATTTTTATGCTTATCAAAAAGATGGATATTAAGATAACGCTCTTTTTGATGGGAATTGTACTTATGTTTGTGGGATGCGCACTGGGAAATCCGCTTGGAGGCGAGGATTTTGCATCGACAGGGTCGGTGTTTTTAGATCTTTTAAAGGTAATCGCAGATCAGTTTAAGAGCACTATATCATCAGCAGGATTTATCATACTGATACTTGGCGGTTACTCAGCATATATGAGTGCCATAAATGCAAACAGCGTAACAGTAAACGTGCTTACAAAGCCCATAGCAAAGATCAAATCAGTATACATACTGGTACCAATCGTATTTTTACTCGGAAACCTGCTTTCACTTGTTATACCAAGTGCATCAAACCTTGCAGTTATCCTGCTCGCAACACTTTATCCAATCCTTATAAAGGCTGGAATGAGCTCACTTACAGCGGCAGGCATCATAGCTACAACAGCTACTATTGTGCCTACACCACTCGGAAGTGATAATGTAGCGATTGCAGCGGAGCTTGCGAATACAACAGAATTTGCAGGACTGACAGCAACAGATTATGTATTCAAATATCATGCAATAGTATCAATACCTACACTGCTTATCATGGCAGCAATCCATTTCTTCTGGCAGAAGAGATGTGATAAAAAAGCAGGCGTGATCGAGTCTAAGGCAGTAGAGAGCAAAGATGTTGAGGAAATTAAAGGCGGAGTATTGTATAAGACAGTATATGCTATTTTACCATTACTTCCTATTATTCTGCTGATCGGTTCATTTGCCGTACAGAAGCTTACAGGAGCACAGATTGATATAAGCGTGGAAGTAGCAACATTATTCTCATTTATCGTAGCAATCATCTGTGAGATCATCAGAAAACGTAATGCCGGTGAGACTCTTAAAGAGACAGAGGCATTTTTCAAGGGAATGGGCGGCTCAATGCCGATAGTTGCTCTCCTTGTTGCAGGAACAGTATTTGTAACAGGATTAAAATCAATCGGACTCATCACAGCATTACAGAGTGCCATGACAGGTCTTTCAGGCGGAGGACTTGGATTTGTACTTCCACTCATACTGGTTGCGCTTACAGCACTTATCGTACTTTTAAGTGGAAGTGGTACAGCATTATTCTTCGCAATGGTTCCGCTTATGGTGCCACTTGCGGCAGCAGCAGGAATTTCACCGCTTGCGGTATCTATTCCAATGGGACTTGCCGGAAACCTTCTCCGTGCGGTTTCACCGGTATCGGCAGTAGTAATGATTGTGGCAGGAAGTGTAAAACGCGAGCCGCTTGAAGTAGTAAAAAGAACTTCTGTACCAATGATTGCAGGAACAGTGGTAATGTTTGTACTTTCTATGGTAATATTCCTGTAGGAAAGTATATAATCATAGAGTACGGAAAATATGCAGTAACGCATTTTTCGCAAAAAACAAATATTATTTTGGAGGGCTGTGGACGTGAAAGCATTAAATTTTGGATCGTTAAATATTGATTTTGTATACAATGTGGAGCATTTTGTGAGAAGCTCAGAAACCATATCCTCACAGAACATGGCAATATTTGCGGGAGGAAAAGGACTTAACCAGTCTGTAGCCCTTGCCAAAAGTGGCATAGACACCTGGCACGCAGGTAATATCGGCGAGGATGGGGAGTTTCTGGCAGAGATACTGCAAAAAGCGGGAGCACATACGGATTTCATCACTCGTCTGCCGGGCAGAAACGGCCATGCCATCATACAAAAGCAGCCAAATGGTCAGAACTGCATACTGCTGTATGGTGGTTCAAACCAGCAGAACACAAAGACACAGGTGGATGAGGTATTGTCCCATTTTGAGAAAGGCGATTATCTGATTCTGCAAAACGAGATAAACGAGATCGCATATATCATGGAGCGGGCGCATGAGAAGGGCATGATAATAGTGCTCAATCCGTCACCGATGGATGAAAAAATTTTCACATATCCGCTTGAGTATGTAGATTATTTCCTTCTTAATGAGATTGAAGCTAAGGATTTAACAGGATTTGATGTCTGCACGGAAAAAGAAGGGATTGAAACTGATGCACTTCTGGACGCAGTATGCAGCCATTTTCCAAACAGCAAAGTTGTGTTGACTTTAGGAGAATACGGCTCAATCTATAAAGATGAAAAACAAAAAATTCACCAGCCGATAGTGAAGGTACCGGTCGTTGATACAACAGCGGCAGGAGATACATTTACCGGATTTTTCATCGGAAGTATCGCAAAAGGGCTTTCACCGAAGGAAGCAATGCAGATTGCAGCAAAAGCATCGGCTATAGCTGTTTCAAGACAGGGAGCAGCACCATCTATACCTGAATTGAATGAGGTGTATGATTTTGGTCGATAGAGGTATGGTGTTATGGGGGAACATGAAAGATCTTGAGTTTATAATGAACTCAAGGTCTTTTTCTGTATTATAAGCAATGAATTTATAACAAATATAAAAATCTGTATGAAGTTGGACTACTAAATACAGTAGATATGGTGTAAAATGATTCTTATAGTAAAGTCAGGACATTATCAAATGCAATAGAAC